>Ga0209400_1000044_pt1 | contig 114253 bp, 58 predicted proteins | sample M_130807_EF_Meta_FD_187313 | JGI IMG/M metagenome (GOLD analysis project Ga0209400, IMG submission 187313) | Freshwater microbial communities from Lake Montjoie, Canada to study carbon cycling - M_130807_EF_MetaG (SPAdes) (version 2) | ecosystem: Environmental > Aquatic > Freshwater > Lake...
AATAAAAACAAAAATGTTCAAAAGCATTAAATATTACTATATGAAAAAAGACAAAAAAGACAAAAAAAACAAAAAGGGAACCAATACCCAAGAAGAAAAAACAGAAAAAAGAAAGAAATATGTATCTCTATCGCATTCAATGTTAGAAACTATCGATAATCATATTATGAAAGAAATAAATCATAATATGGAAAAAAATGGATTAATAAATATAGAACCGTCCTCTGCATATTTAAATTTCTGCAAGGAAAATCAATTACAAATAATAGAAGAAATAAAAATTTTAAAAGAACAAATGGACCAAAATGAAATAGCAACAAAATTAAAAAAAACATACAAAAATAGATATCAAAATAAAAAAACTGTTTTATTACAAAAAAATCAATAATTCTACAATAGTCGGGCCACAAAAATTGTAAGAAATATTTTACAATTTTTTTTCATGCAAGTATATTTGAAATTTAGGAAATAAAAATAAGTATGATTATTATATTACAAATGAATCCGGAATTATCAAATAAAAATAAAGAAAATCTGGAAAAAAAGATAAACGAACCAAAGGATGAAACTGAACCAAAGGATGAAACTGAACCAAAGGATGAAACTGAACCAAAGGATGAAACTGAATCAATGGATGAAACTGAATCAAAGGATGAAAATGAACCAAAGGATGAAACTGAATCAAAGGATGAAAATGAACCAAAGGATGAGAACGAACCAAACGCACTAGAAAAAAACGATGATGAAGAAACAGATGACGTAGATGACAAGCGAGAAGTTGATGAAAAGTTAAAAAATATAGAAGATACAATATATTCCATGAAGAAAAAAATAGAAAAAATTTTAGAAAACATGCATACATCAGAACCTATAAAAGAAGAATCATTAGAAGAAAATCTACCACTAACTGAAAATCTACCACTAACACAAAATGTACCGAGTGAGAACCCAGAAGAAGAAAAACAATCAACGCATAGTACACCTGACCGAAAATTATTAAATCAGGGTACATACGGCTGTATAGTAAAACCACAAATCGAATGTGATGAAAATGAATATGACAGCAAAAATTACGTAAGTAAAATACAAGAAGTTTCATTTGAATTAGAAAAAGAAATCAAAATCGGCGAAGAAATCCAACAAATCGCAAATTATTTCTGTTATTTTGCTCCCATAATAAAATCATGTAATGTAAGTTTAACCGAAATACCATACGACATTGTCAATAATTGCAAAATAATGAAAAACAGTTTAGGTGAAAAAGATGAAACGAAAACATATGTCTCCAACAAAATTCGATATGTTGGAAAATATGATTTTGGAAAAATAATAAAAATGACAGAGCCACAAAAACAACTGCCAAAATTATTAGATAATCATTTGTATTTATTAAAAAGTATAGAAAAATTACTAGCCAGTAATATAATCCATTTTGATTTGAAAACTAACAATATAATATATGATATGATACAGGGAGTTCCAATTATAATCGATTATGGTTTGTCATTTAATATCAAAAATATAATGGATAATCCAGATGAATCCTATTATGAAAAATATTTTTTAACCGACGAATTTTATGTATTTTGGTGTGTAGAAATATTTATGATATCACAAATTATTTATCATTATAAAGAAGGAAATGTGAATAAAGAACAATTGGATGAAATATTATCAAGAATGATATCTGATAAATATTATTCAAATATATTGACACTAGAAGATATCGAAATTTTTAAAACAAAATACAATGAATATTTCTCGAAATACATAGGCCAGTCATGGAAAGATATGATGATTGATTTGTTGAAAGAAGACAATTACAAAACATGGGATAATTATTCATTATGTATATCACTTTTATTTATAGTAAATAATAACGAATCACTAAAAAATAATGCACCTGAATATATAAAATTTATAAAAGAAATTGTCCTATCAATGCCTGGCGAAAGAATTGGTATAGACGAAACACGAAGACGTTTATTAGAAATATCTCGTATAATTCCATTGGTATTGCCGGTACCAGTAGATGAACCAGAAGAAGAGAACCTAGAAGAAACAAAAGAAGAGGAAGAAACACAAGAAAACCAACAACAAGAAAACCAAGAAAACCAACAACAAGAAAACCAACAACAAGAAAACCAAGAAAACCAAGAAAACCAAGAAAACCAAGAAAACCAAGAAAACCAAGAAAACCAAGAAAACCAAGAAAACCAAGAAAACCAAGAAAACCAAGAAACACAAGAAGCACAAGAAAAACAAGAAGAATCAAACAAAAAGTAATTTTATACAATTTGTAAAAAATATTTATGATTCAATCATTTTATCAATATAATCACCCATGCAATCATAATGGCGATTGTTCAAAAAATTACAAACAGTATCAAAAGCGCCAAAATGAATAACTCCGCCAAATCCCATAAATCGAAAATGATTCAACAATATACTATTATATCCAGAAATAAAGGTGGTTTTTTTAATATTTTTCACCATCGGTATTTCATGAGAAAAAGTACCAGACATATTCCAAAATATAATATGCGGCATATAGTCTTTATCAAATTTCATCAAAAACGATTCATAATCATCATATTCTTTATTCGTAATAATAACTAAAACCATCTTTGATATATCCTCATTAGAAGTATTCGAAACACGCAAAGAATAGACAAATAAATCAATGGCAATTAATATATTATCATTCAAATAATTCATGTCGTTATGAATGGAATCGCAAATACCACAAATGCAATCATAAAACGATTTTTTTCTATCAAATTTTTCCAAAATAGGGTTATGATTTGAAAACATGATATGTCCATGATCGGTCGTTGTTTTACTTGCAATAATACATGCTAATTCAATTGCGCAATTCAAAGTATTTTTATTTGAACAAGTAAATGAATGAATATCTACAAAAGGAATAAAATTTTCTAATGTATTAAATTTACAAATGAATGATTCCCAACGCTTATTCAACAAATCAATTTGATACAAACGGTTTTGCATTACAGTCAAATCATCATCAGCCCCCATCCGTAACGCGGAATATTGTTTAACAAAATTACCAAGTTCAAAATTAGTACTATTATACGGGGTGTTTTCAGGTTGAATCAAATCTTTGTAATATTCTTTAATATTATTTGAACAATCACGACGGTGTTTAACATACGAAGTTTTAGTCCGATTTTCCATATTTCGGTTAACATTCAATAAAGCATTATTTTGACGAGATATAGTATGTTTCGGTATATTCGACGGAACAATCTGATTCCATTCTCCACTACATTGTTTAATTTCAGTAGTATCCAACAATCGGTTTAACGAAGAACATACAATCCTATAATTCGTTTTGCATTTTTTAAGGACAGCATCGTTTTGTTTATACGTCAAAAGCTTATTTTTAAAATAAAACGGAGTAACCATTTCAGCCCATTGAATTGCTGATTTTTCAAAAATCCATTCAAATTTAGTATTTTCCCGGGGAACCCATTTTGCAACAAACGATAAAATATTACGAAAATCATGAGAGCCGTGATAACAAATTTCAACAACGACCCAATCGCGGTACAATTGTTTATTCATAATAGAAACGGCAACATCAATAAGAGGATGATTATGAGAACGAGAACGAAGAAAATAACACAAATATTTAATATCTTTCCAACAACCAAACGCATGTCTTCGAGTAGCAACATAAGTATTAACCAATTCATCCACATCCATTCCTTTGCAATTCTCTGGCAATATAAGTATATCAACCAAACGATGTATTGCATATATAGCCAATGTGGGATAGAATTTATACCAAATATATATCATCATATAGGTAAGCTTACGTTCACCTTTCCCGTAAACAATATCGCGGGTTTGAGCAATCATTTTGTAAAGTAGAATCAAATATTTATACACCCTCATATTATCATCTTTATTGAAAGAAATACTACATTTAAGAGAACATAATGTTTCTTCCAAAATCAAACCAATTTTATCGATTTCGTCATCATTGTTTCTACGCGATAATAAATAAAATAATTGAACAATTTTTTCTTCATAATAATTATTCAAATAGGATTCGTCAGGGGCTTTTAGGATAGGAAATTCAGTGTCCATTTGAAAAATAAAATGATATAAATTTATATCATTTTATAAAAATGCTTTTTTCACAGTATAAAAAGCAGTTTGTTCTAAATGACAATTTTTTCATTGACACCATAATTAATATTGTTGTTTAATTCATTGTCTTGCGTATGAGGTAAAATATGATTTCCGAATTTAGCTCTAAAATCATGTAAATTATCATTATGAATACATATATGATCACTTGGATAATGATATTCCAAATAAAATATATGGTAATTATTGCTTCTTATGAAATTAAATAGTTCTTCACAAGTAGTGCCAGTTTTTGCTAATTGAAAAAATTCAAATTCAATGATTAATACCGGTTTGCATTTTTTTAATAAATTTTCTGAACCAACTAACACCTTTTTCTCCCATCCCTGAACATCAATTTTAATCAAGTCAATTGGTCCACAAAAATCAACTTCATCTAACAAAACAGATTTTGTAGTACTAAACTTGTTATTCGATACTAAATTTGGTGTAAAATCGCCCATATTAATCATATTGAAATTATCTTCAATAATAGGCATATTAACATCTTCATTAATATCACCACATGCTACATTATATAGAACAACATTATTAATTTGATTATCTTTTATATTATTTTCTAATAATTCAAAATTTTGGATTTGTGGTTCAAATGCAAAAACATTACCTTGTACTTCACGTGAAAATAACAATGTGTGATAACCAAAATTAGCACCTACATCAATAATATTTTGAATATTGTAAAAGCGATTGTATAGTTTGACAAAATTTGTAATATGTGGCTCCCATTCCTTATCATAATGAATACAATAAGAAGCCATCATATCATTTATAAAATATTTGTATTTTATCCCATGCATTTCTTTTATGTTTGTATTCATTTTATACTTTATACTATATATTTCATACTATGTATTTTTTATATTATAATTTAATTATAAGTTTTTATAGAACATTGCAACTACCTATGCATTTTTTTGTAATATTATTTTGAATACGAACTTTTTTTGTTTTCTTTCCATTTGTTCCATTCTTTCCATTTCGCATCGAAGATTCACTCTCAATACCTCCCTTTTTTAAAATAGATTTGAGATGATTCGTATCAATTTGTTTGAATATAAAATAAATACAATTAATTTCATGAAAAATAAAAATAGAAGGAGGAATCTCTATTTCATCTACAATAGGATAAATTTTCAAAAAAGGCTCTGATAAAATATTTTCACTATTCACGTATTTTTGAATATTTTCAGGTTCAATAGAAACATTATAAAGTAAAATAGAATCCAATGTATATTTATCAACATTATTTATTATTTTCTTGTTTTGTACTATTTGTAAAACGCGTTCTTTTGGCAACCCTTTGTACTTACCAATAAGAAGTAAATTTTCACGTTCTGAAATGACTTTATCAATTTCAGATTTCTTATTGATATAGACATAACAAATTCGAATAGTATCCATATATTCTCTTTGGTAATTTTCTTGTATATTAAGCATGCGTTCATGATTTTCTAACCAAGAAACATCTAAATTATCTAAATTAGCGGAATCCATAATTATTACCAACAAAACATTTTCATATATTAAACACATAAGTTACTTAAAGAATACTACACAATAACTATGTCTCAAAACAGCATCATCCAAATACTACACACACGACATCGATTGTGCCTTTCCGAAGGGATATGGAACTACAAAATCAAACAAAAAATACATGTAAAAATACAAAATTTACTTGAGACAGCACAATTTTTCATTAGAGTGAAAATTTGATATATTGGGAAAATACTCAAATGAGTATATGTTTAGAACATATATGGTTAAAAAGGTAAAAATAAAACAAAATTTTTATGATTTTATACATTGTATAAAATTATAATTTACAATAAAACAAGTATAAATAAAATATTTACATCTATTATAATTAAGTAATAACAATATGTCAAGTCGATTATTTGGCGGTGTTAGAAATCAAGCTACAACGAATCAAAATTATAATAATAATAGTACAACCAGAATACTTAATCAAATTTCAGAAATTTATACAAATTATGGATTTAATGGAATAACGGGTCCAAGTGGACCAACTGGTCCCGGGGGCGATGCATCGAATACCGGTGCAACAGGTACAACTGGTTATACTGGTCCAGCTGGAACGGGTTATACTGGTGATACTGGTATAACTGGCCCAACTGGTATAACTGGCCCAACTGGTATAACTGGCCCAACTGGTCCTACTGGCCCAACTGGTCCTACTGGTATTACAGGAAATACAGGTGCAACCGGACCATCCGGGGCAACCGGTTATACCGGAAACACTGGTGTAACAGGAAACACCGGTGCAACTGGTCCATCCGGAGCGACCGGGTATACCGGAAACACTGGTGTAACAGGAAACACCGGTGCAACTGGTCCATCCGGAGCGACCGGGTATACCGGAAACACTGGTGTAACAGGGAATACCGGCGCAACTGGAACAACTGGCGTAACTGGATACACTGGTCATACTGGACCAACTGGGGATGAAGGTCCAAAAGGACCATCTGGTAACTTATATATGTCGCAAACACAAAATAATAGTATTAATCTCAATGAATCATATACAACCTTAATTAATAGAATAATCGATAAAAGTTTACAAAATTTTACATTTACAGTAGATAGTGGATTAGCATATAGTACAGGTGTATCTGTTGTAGTATCATTAAATAATTATGATGGAACATTTAAATACTTAAAAGGTACAGTGTTATCATACAATAGCATATTTAAGCCAGCAAAACTACAAATAAAAATTAATGAAATTAATGGAAATTTTGTAGAGAGTGATTCACAATATAATTATTTTATTAACATAGATGGAGTAGGTTCAATTGGTGCTACTGGATATACTGGTTATACTGGTTACACTGGTGTTAGTGGTGCTACTGGATATACTGGTAATACTGGTAATAGTGGTCCTACTGGGATAACTGGTATAACAGGAACTACTGGTGCTACTGGATATACTGGTAATACTGGTGATACTGGTTCTACTGGTATAACTGGTCCTACTGGTACTACTGGTGCTACTGGTCAAACTGGTACTACTGGATATACTGGTCCTACTGGTCAAACTGGTACTACTGGACAAACCGGTTTTACAGGTTACACTGGTACTACTGGTACTACTGGTACTACTGGTCAAACAGGTGAAACTGGTAATACTGGTAATACTGGTACTACTGGTCAAACAGGTGAAACTGGTAATACTGGATATACTGGTACTACTGGATATACTGGCTATACTGGATATACTGGTCCTACTGGATATACTGGATATACTGGATATACTGGTACTACTGGATATACTGGATACACTGGACCTGCCGGACCTACTGGTCTTGGAAGTACATATTTAACATCTACAATTGGTGATGGATATAAACAACTACCAAAATCAATGGATAATATATCATTAACAGTTTCCACTGGTATTTCATATACACCTGGACAAACCATTGTATGTGTAGACAAAACTAACAGTAGTAATCGATTCAATGCAATAGTATATTCTTACAATGGCACAACGGGTGTACTTATTTTAACACAAATACAAAATATATTCGGTTATAACCTATCAATATCACCAACTACTTTTACACAAAGAGACCCTGTAACTAACAATTTTACTACATATTATACTACCTATTTAACTGACCCGAATACTCCTATAAACTATAACTACAATTTAAATATAACTGGTCAGGGTGGTCCTACTGGTCCTACTGGAACAACTGGACCTACTGGTCTTCCTGGAAATATATATTTAACATCTACAACTGATAATGGAAATCTGCAAATACCAGCGTTAATGAATAATATACAAATACAAGTTGAATCGGGTCTTTCATATATACCTGGAAACACCGTTGTATGTGTAGATAAAACTAATAGTAATAATCGATTTACTGCGATTATATTTTCTTACAATACTACAACAGGTCTACTAATTTTAACACAAATCCAAAATATATATGGGTTTAATCAATCAACTTATAACACTTTTTCATACACTGCAAATGATATAATAACAAATGTATCGACAACTTATTATTATTATACAACAGATACAGTTAATAATACATTGTCAACTCTTGTTATACGTTATAAATATAATGTAAACATAACTGGTAATGTGGGTCCTACTGGTACAACTGGTCCAACTGGGCCTACTGGTCCTACTGGCACAAGCTTATGGACAACAAACGGTAATAATATATATTACAATCAAAGTGGTACAGTTACAGTAGGTGCATCATCTATATCGAATCTTCCATCCGATGTAGTATTTGGAGTCACCGGTTCAATATATACATCAAAATCTTTATATTTGAACAATATTTTAGAGCCATTAAATACGGCAACATATGTATCCGGAACGTCATTTTCAGTAGATTACAGTACAGGTTCAACTTTTATATTACCAAGTGCACCAAGTGCACCAACTGATAACTATACATGTACAATAGGTGGTATATCAAACTTCAAAACATCAAAAATATACGTAATAACTTTGATAAATACAAATACTTTTTATTGTAACAGTATTATAACAAATGACAGTAATGCTAATTCTATTACTATAACCCCCAAATACAATAGCGGGTCTTCAAGTATTACATCATCATTATCAGGCGCAGCAATAACAACTCAACAAATTGCACTTTTTTATAGGACTAGCAATAGTACATACTATGCAATAACAAATATCAGTGGTTTTTCATAATATTTTTCATAATATTTTTCATAATAGTATGAAAATTTTCAAGTTATACCAAAGGTTTTAAAGTTATACCAAAGGTTTTCAAGTTATACCAAAGGTTTTAAAGTTATACCAAAGGTTTTCAAGTTATACCAAAGGTTTTCAAGTTATACCAAAGGTTTTCAAGTTATACCAAAGGGTTTCAAATTATACCAAAGGGTTTCAAATTATACCAAAGGGTTTCAAATTATACCAAAGGTTTTCAAGTTATACCAAAGGTTTTCAAGTTATACCAAAGGGTTTCAATGTATAAAACGTTTTTCAAGTTCATTTACTTTCTGTTTCAACTCTTGTATTTCGCGCACTAATATACCAATAATTCCATTATAATTGAGTGTTTGGTATTCAGCTGCATCTTTTTCTCCATGGACAAGAAATGGATAAATCTCCTGAACTTTATGAGCAATAAATCCAACATCATCTCGTTCGCTCATATTATTGAAATAAGCAACCGGTTCTAATTTGTCGATTGAAAATGTATCATCTAATTTTTTAACATTCGATTTAATACGATAATCCGAAGTCGCATAATATGCAGTCGCGCTAGCATTACCACCAATGAATACACTCTTACCGATACCAACACCACCATTGACAATCAAAGCACCAGTACTACTATTCGTAGAATCAGTACTATTAGCACCACCCTGAATAGTAGTACTGCCTCCAATGAATACACTCTTACCGATACCAACACCACCATTGACAATCAAAGCACCAGTACTACTATTCGTAGAATCAGTACTATTAGCACCACCCTGAATAGTAGTACTGCCTCCAATGAATACACTCTTACCGATACCAACACCACCATTGACAATCAAAGCGCCAGTACCACTACTGGTAGAATCAGTACTATTAGCACCACCCTGAATAGTAGTACTGCCTCCAATGAATACACTCTTACCGATACCAACACCACCATTGACAATCAAAGCGCCAGTACCACTACTGGTAGAATCAGCATTATTAACACCACCCTGAATAGTAGTATTGCCTCCAATAAATACACTCTTACCGATACCAACACCACCATTGACAATCAAAGCGCCAGTACCACTACTGGTAGAATCAGCATTATTAACACCACCCTTGATAGTAGTACTGCCGTCAATAAATACACTCTTACCGATACCAACACCACCATTGACAATCAAAGCACCAGTACCACTACTGGTAGAATCAGTACTATTAGCACCACCCTTGATAGTAGTACTGCCGTCAATAAATACACTCTTACCGATACCAACACCACCATTGACAATCAAAGCGCCAGTACCACTACTGGTAGAATCAGCATTATTAACACCACCCTTGATAGTAGTACTGCCGTCAATAAATACACTCTTACCGATACCAACACCACCATTGACAATCAAAGCACCAGTACCACTACTGGTAGAATCAGTACTATTAGCACCACCCTTGATAGTAGTACTGCCGTCAATAAATACACTCTTACCTATACCAACACCACCTTTTACAATCAAAGCGCCAGTACCACTACTGGTAGAATCAGTACTATTAGCACCACCCTTGATAGTAGTATTGCCGCCAACATTCATATTCTCCATAATACCAGCGCCACCAACAACTACAAGAGCACCCCCACTATTATCAAGAGATGTCGTATTATTATTAACAAAAAGAGTCCCTCGAATACTTGCATTTTTAGCAATTCCAAGTCCACCTGCAACAGTTAATGCACCTGTTAAAAAACCATTTTGATTCGTAAAATTATTAGTGAAATCATTACATTGAGTATTACAGTTTATAACAACACTCCCATTTATTGTATTCGTAGTATTATTAGGACTACCAGGGTCCCCTATATTAATATTCCCTGCAATTCCTACGCCTCCACTAACAACTAACGCACCCTCCAAATAGGTTCTAGAAATGGCAGTATTGGTAAGGCGTGCGATTCCGGTCAAATTGAAATTACCAGTTACATCTGCATTAGCTGCAATATTTGCACGACCCCCAACATAAATATTTTCAGAAATACCAACGCCGCCAGTAACCACCAGTGAACCATTGCCGATAGCATCAGATGGAGTATTACCATTTACGAATAAATTTCCACCGATAGATGCACCCCCATTTGGTATTCGTAATGCACCAGTAGTAGAAGTTCCAGCGGAAGAAGTACCGCCAACGTATAATCCACCGTTTTCAATTCTTACTGCACTTACATCATAACTATTTATAGTAATATTTCCACGAACTACTGTATTTCCATCAATAGTACAATTTTTATCAATATTACTATTTCCAGAAACCTTCGAATTACCACTAACATCAATACTACTACCAATACCAACTCCACCATATACAACCAATGCCGCGTTATTGTATAAAGTAGCTTTCGTTGTTTTGCGAATGATTGTTGTACCTCCAATATTTACATTTTTATCGATTCCAACTCCACCTTTAACAACGAGCGTACCATTAGTAGTATTGTCTGAATCGACTGTATTGTTAAAAAATACAGTGCGATTAGAACTGATATCATTTAAAAAAGTAGCAACGCCGGTTGTAGAACTCGTGCCTTCAATGATTGAATTTGTATAAACTTTTAAATTACCACCAATGTGCGTATTTCCAAATATAGATGCGCCACCAGCAGTAACTTTAAGTGCACCACTATCTAAATTGTTTGAATCTGCATCTCCGGTAACACTAATATTTACCGATTTCAAAAGATTATTTACTTGCAAAAGATTATTCACAGTAGCATTTCCGGATATATCTAGCCATTCACCGCCGCAATATGTATTACCACTAATATACACTCCACCACCACCAGTGACGACAATCGCACCTTTAACTGGTCTAGTATAATTATTAGTAATATCGGGACTAATAGCAGCGGTTCCACTATTAAAAGTCACATCTTTATCATTGTCACTTTTACCAATAACTTTCAATTCTTTACGAAAAATTACATTACCACCAATTTCAACGTTACCTCCAATATACATTCCGCCATTTGGAATAGTTAAAGCACCACGTAGACCATTCGTCGCTGGGTCAATTAAATTGTTCACAACAAGATTACCATTAATATAAGTATTTCCCACAATTCCGGCTCCGCCTGTTACTTGTAATGCACCCGTTGTAGCCGAAGTAGACGGAGTTGCATCTTTTATCATAATTGTACCACTGTTAATGCGAATATCACCATCCATTCCCATATTTCCGGATACATCAAAAACATAATTATTTACACGGTTCATCAAATTTGGAAAGAAACAATACATAATATTAGTTTTACCAGTGTCTACATTCGACGCATATGGACGTATTAATGTAGAAACTAAAAACGTATTGATATCTTGCATAACAATTCCATTCAACTTATAATTCGAATTAACCAATCTGTTTCCATTTCCTGATGAATTCATTATATCATTTGCCGCAGTTTTCCAAGTAACCGCGCGATCACTTGTATAAACAATAATACCATTATTACCAACGGCTATTGCATTACTATCATCCAATATATATACACTATTTAATGTTATAGACTGAATTGCCAAACCATCTGTATTGGTAGTAATATCTGTCCATGAAGTTCCACCGTTTTGTGTATAAGAAATAATTTTATCTCCGACTGCAATAACGAAATTATTATCATATGCATAAACAGAATTGTATGAAATATTTGGTAAATTTGTTAAAGTGTGAGAACTTGACGCAGTTTTACTAATATTGTTATATTTGTAAATACTACTACCAACCATATACGCATAATTTCCATTTCCATGCATTGATTTAAATGATTCGCCATTAATATCAACTTTTGTATAATTATCTTTGGCTATTTTAATTGTACTATTAATATTAGTATTTAATTCAGTTAAAGTCAAATCAAAGATAATAATGGTAGAAGTGTATAAAACAACAAATCGTTTATAATCTGTGCTAGGACTACTATCAGATTCACCAATATAAAGACCTTTTATAGGTGAATTACTTCCATCCTGAAATATAATATTATTCCATAGTTGACCGCCATTATTTGTATAAAACAAATAGCCTTTATCGCCTCCAATTATAGCATAATTTGGGTCATACATATATCCTGCACGAAATTCATTATATTGTAATTCTAAATCTGTGGTATGTGTACCTGAAAAATTATCAACAATTCTTGATTTCGACCAAGATATACCACCATTTTGAGTATATAAAATTTGATGCGCATAATTACCAGGGGTAACAGAATACGGTGCGCCAAATGCCAATCCATAGTTTTTGTTTGTTCTCGAAAATACAATATTATTGATTTGAAAATTGTTCGAACTAACATTGGTAAGTTCTCCATTTGTCAAATGCATAGGACCATTAATATCAACCACATATTTATCAATACGTGGGGCGTGTGTATTAATACCAAGTGTTGTTTTATATTTGACTGTGCTACTACCGCGCACAATATTTTGGGTTGATCTGTATACACCAGATGCATCGCATAGTCCAATAGTACCCATTGCTTTACTCGCATCTAACGGATATGCCCCACCACCAATAGACAATCCATTTTTACCAGGAGTAATAATATTCAAAAATGTATTGGACGAATTATCTGATGCAATCAATGAAACAGCATTTCCTGTATTGGAACTGGATATATCGTATACATTATATGCATATGTATTATTACAAATATCATATATAACAGCTGTTTCTCCCATAATATGCGCACTTGCATCGCGGTTTGAAACCGATAATTTGGAAGCTACAAACGTATTATCGGAAACATCAACTACCATAATACCCCCTTTTTGATATTGAATTCTACCATCATACATATTCAATGGATTAACAGAAACATCATTGAAAAAATCAATAGTTGAATTGCTGTTATCGACTGAAACTACGATACCTTGTTTGTTCATATTACGGGCAATAATATTTCGGTTACTACTTAAATCTGAAAATACATTCAAAACCTCAACACGATTACCACAAATATCCAATGTAGCATTTGGATTTTGAATGTTAACGCCAATTCCATTTGGATTACCATACAAATATTGAGCTTTATCTTGGCCGAGATAAACATTATTATAAAATACAGATTGTGCATTGGTAAATGTAGAGTTGCCATTTACTAAAATATTACCATCGATGATAACATTTTTAGATATATCCACATTGGCTTTAACATATATATTATCATTAAATGATGTTTTTTTATTTACATATAACTTTTCACTTATAGTTACATTACCACAAATATCAAATGCGCCGACATAAGCATGACGTAATGTCAATGAATCGGTAACAATCGAAGTAACATTTAAATTATTCATTTTTTCATGTTTGTTAATACCACCATATTTTTTCCAATTTGCTGACGACGACATGGTATTTATATAATATATACAATTACCATGTATTTTTATTTATTACTTTTAACTATTATCTTCTCTTTACTAAAACTCTACTTTTCTTAGATTTTCGATGTCTCTTTTTAATAGAACCAAAAATCGGCATTCTCGCGGGTTTATTCGCGAACATAGAGTTATATTTTTTCCTATTTTTCCTACTAATTTTTCTAAATTTATTTGCACGATTGTTATAGATGTATTGTTTATTATGAACATTGTCTTTGACAACTTGGAGAACTTTCCCATTTTCGTTCATTTTATCTATACTAAAATCTTGTTTCACTGAACCGTTTTCTATGATTTTTTGTTCAAAATGTTCTCGAAATAATTGTTGCAAAGCCATTTATAAATTAATAGAAGAAAATAGTTTATTCAGATTCTGCCATTAGTCAGGCTCCTCCGCGGTATCGTTTCGTGGAACGACTTCTTTTTGAATACCTTTTACGAGAACCGGGTTTCGAAGAACCCATTTTTCCACACTTTTTGAAATGTTTCATAATGGATGGAACTTCGACAATAATCTTGGGAATAATTTCTTGATAAAAATTGCGGAATTCTTTTTTATGTTTTTTCATGTCAGAAATGGAGAACCATCGAATTTCTATTTTTTCAAACAATTTCGTATTATTTAAATACTGTTTGTCCATTCTTTTCCATAAAAATTCGTGATTTTGATTATAATATTTTGGAAGGTTCTCATCATAGTCAACATAAATGACATGAATATTGTATGTATTGTTGACTATTTTATGAAACCCTCCATTTTTCTTGATATGTTTTTCTAATGTAGCAGAATCGCCTAAAAATCCAGTAAGTTCCTCACCGCCTTCTCTTAATGCAGTTTCATAAGGGTCTTCATTCCCTTCTACACCACCGCCAAAATCAGAGAACCCGGGAGTATCAGCTAATGCATTTTCTTTACCAAATAAAAAATACACTTTGCCGTTATGAATTGTAAAAGGTAAAATACTACCTGCAACCATTATATATTCTATATATTCCATTTATATATTTTATTTTTACAATCGAATGACTTTTACATCTTTTGTATCTTTTGGAACCTCTGGTTCTTTATAGACATATTTTTCGAAGTCCAACGAGCCTTTGGCGAAGTCTAACGAGCCTTTGGCGAAGTCTAACGAGCCTTTGGCAAAATCTATTGGGTCTGGCCCTTTTTGAGAACATTCAAGGTTCTCAACTTTCGGTATATTTTTATAAAATTCAATTACTTTTGGATTTGTACGAATCCGGTCTGGATTAAAAGCAGATAAATACAGACCATCCAGCGATTGAATTCGCGAAAGAGCAACATAAGTTTGACCATATTCAAATATACTGAATCCAATATCTATTTCAGCCATAGACATAGTAGCACCTTGAATTTTATGTATAGTGAGTGCCCATGCTAAAATAAGTGGATATTGTCCAACCGCAATAGATGGATATTCATCCGATTGCCAATAATGTTTTTGTATTGTTCTTACAAGACCATTGGAGAACTTTACAACAGGTGTAAAATCACCCGATATTTTGGGGTTCTCAACAATATTAATAACAACACCTTGTGAACCATTACAAATACCTGATTCCATATCAATATTCACTGTACACATAACAGCCGCACCAATTTTTAAAGCCAATATTTGAGAACATGGTGTATTGTTGATTAAACTATCAATTTCATATTGAATTTCATTTTGAGACAAGGTTCTCGTTTTTGACAATAAATCTAATGAAATTGGTTTATTGTTCTCAATATAGGTAGAACAATCTGTTTTAATATGGCATTGAAAACTATATTCTTTTTCTTGTATTTTGGAGAACTGTGCATTATTTACGAAATCCGCCTTATTTCTAACAGGAAATAATTTCGTCAAAACACAATCATTATGTTCTGCCGCATTATATTCCCTTTTCACATATCTTTGCAGTATTTTCTTGTTTTCTTCGGTAAGTTCTCCATTTCTGATTTGTAATAGTATATCAATATATAAAGGGTCTGTTTGTCTAAACATCGTTTTCAATTCAATATGGTTTTCAATTGGAAATACAGAGAACCATGAATTAGATTCAAAACAGAATCGTTCTGTTTCAGGTTCTCCCGCAGTAGGAACCGGTGGTAGTTGATAGAAATCACCAGTAAATATAACTTGTATACCTCCAAATGGTAGTATGGATTTTCTGGTTTTTTTACCGATTTCATTAAGCAAATCAAATATTTTTTCAGACATCATACTGACTTCATCCACAATAAGTATTTGAACTTTTCGCCAGTTACTTACCGTATTTTTGTTTCGTAATATAGATGCAATAATCTTATCAGTGGGTCCTTTTCCCATTTTGATACCACTCCATGAATGAATCGTACGTGCACCACAATTCAATAAAATAGCTGCGCATCCAGTCATAGCACAAACTTGATAATATTTTGAATTCGATTTTGCATAATCTACAAGATGATGTATAAGTTTGGTTTTTCCAGTTCCCCCGGGACCAGTAATAAACAGATTTTTACCAGATTTGAATTGTTCAAAAGAATAAGTTTGTTCGTTTGATAGAGCCATTGTAAATAATACAAATATTATTTATAATAAAAATGGTTTCAATTTTACAAAATATCTATATATTGATTGCGCTTTTTCTTGATTTCTTTGATTTCTTTGATTTCTTTGATTTCTTTGATTTCTTTGATTTCTTTGATTTTCTTGATTTTCTTGATTTTCTTGGTTTCTTTGATTTATTTCCACCACGCAAATTTTTTACCTTTCTAAAAATTTTTTTATTGATATTTTCATTCATATTCATATTCATATCATTCGAATTTGTATTATTTAATCTGATATCAATATTTTGGGAGTCTTCATTTTCTATAATATCAACATCAGTAATATCATAAAAAATACATATATTATCACAATCAACATTAAAATAATTTTGTTCTTTTGTTTTGACTGATGTTTCTGTAATAATAGATTTTATTATTTTTTGTTCGTTAGGTTTTGGTTTTTTCCATTCAGGTTCACAAATATCAGATTTATTGTCTTTGATACATTCTCTAAAATATAAAATCTTAAAATTAACTTCATACAATTTTGAAATATTATTGTTATCTGGTTTTTGTATTGGTATTGTATCATTCAAAGTAATATATTTTTGTTGAGTATTTTCGTCAGTACCCTTTGATGAATTTGGAGTAATTTCATCAATGAAATCAATGCTACAAATATAAGATTCATATTTATTACTATCAACTAAAACCCATGGAATATATATTTTATAATCTTTAAAAAAATCTTTTAAAAAATCATTTTCATATTCACATATAAAATTTGAAAAATTGTAATTGTTTACTTTTCTTTTTTCACGAGCTAATAAATTTTCAATTTCATCATTTTTCATATAGTCAAACAATTCAATATTTCCATCATCATCATAATCTCGTATTCTTTTTATAAAATCCATAAATATATAATATACATATAATTTATTCATACTCAACTTCTAAACAAAATGAGAACCCTAAACCATTTAAATTAACAGGAACACCATTTTCATGAACTAATTGTACTTTTAGTTTTTGCAAATCGACTTTACCATTATAAGAACGTCTATCTGTTAACAATAATCCATTAAAATTATTGGCAGGTAAAATAGCACCAAATGGGTAGGTGGTTTTATTCAGCGAAATGCGTGCAATAATATTGGATTTAATTTGAGACATGGTATTGACTGCTAAAAATGAATTACTTTTTGAACTCGAAAATTCATCAATAACTAAATACAAATAACGAGAACTATTCATATCAGCAATAGATTCAGCAGTTCGAGTTGTTTGTCTAATATTATACGATAAATCGCGAAATCCAAGCATCCATCCCAATTTGTTTTTGAAATTATATTTGTCAAAGTTGTTAGTAGAATCCACTGCAAAAGTCACATCAATTCCACTGGACGCAGAACTGCCCACTTTCAATGACGAAATAATGGAATTTTTCACTAAATTGAATGATAAATCGGCGAAGCCGTTGCCAAGTGCAGTCAATTTTGAATTAATTTCGGTAATCAAAGTAGATGTAGTATATTCATTGTCTGTAACAACAACAGTCCTGGATGTTCCGTTATACACATCATATACGCCAAAATAATTATTTCCTAAATTGGCTGAAACGTTGTAAAATGACATAGGAACTTCAATATTGCGAACACAAATACTTTTGACATTATTGATACGTTCTGGTAGATTCAATACATGGCTAGCAACTGAATTAAAACTGGAATCAAGATTACGAGTGTCAATATTAATATATTTTGTTTGGGTAGGTTGTCTAACATTTGTCATTACCATATGACTATTATATTGATTCACCTTGGGTGTTAAAAATAAATCTGTATTATCGATATAATTACTCATGTATATTATAATATTATAGATTATATTTCAAGTTTCATTCGATAATTATCTATTACAAAAATTGCATTTTGAACCACTATTTGCAATCGAAATCATATCGTAATTTCTGCGCTGCAAAGAGTAGACGGGTTGTTTGACTGTTTCATTTACAACAGAAATGTGTTTTGTAGGTTCACTCATACGAACAACCCTGTTTTTACTAAATTGCATTTTCATACTATACAAAATTGATTTATAATAATCTAAAAATAAAATGAATAATACTAATATAGATAAAATATGGCAACAACATACACCTGTAAATATTGTTTTAGAAATTATAGAAAAAAAGAAAATCATGATAAGCATGTCCCATGTTGCGAATTCTTTCATAGGGCTACATATAATCATGATAATGAAATGGATTCCTATGAAAAAATGCCGTCTCAACGTGAAATGTTTCAATTGTTAAGAGAGGCATTATTTAAATGTAACAAGTTGGAGAAAGAAGTGGAAAAATTGAAGAATGCATCCTTTGTTAAACAACGAAAACTCATTTCGGAATATTTAAATCAACCAAAAAATATACCAACCATGAATTTTATAGAATGGACGAAAAACATAGACGTTGAACAAAGTCATTTAGAAACAGTTTTCCAAGACGATTTGACAGAAGGTATGAAGGAATGTATAAAATCTGTATATTCAAAAACAAAAATAAATATACCTATCCGAGCATTTACTCAGAAACAAAACACATTATATTTCTATAACAACAGTGACGAATACCCTGATATATATAGTTGGAAAATAATGTCAAATGATGATATTGATAAATTCATTTCCATATTATCCTATAAATTTCTACAAGAATATATGAAATTTCAACGAAGTGTAATGGAGCAGATTGAGAACGATGAAACAACAAAGGAAAATCACATTATATATATGATAAAAATTAATGGCGGTAAATGTTCGGATGACCGCCGTCGTAACGAAATAAAAAGAATAATGTATTTGAAACTGCAAGAAGATATACAGCATTTAGATATAACATTTTAAACCGTTTCTCATTACCCATACTATAAATAAAAATTTATTTAATTATTATAATTAATATGAGAAAAGGTGTAAAAAAAAAACTGTTATTATATTATATGGCTCTGTTTTTTTCAACAAAAGAAAATAATGAATTTATGATTAAACCAAAAGATAAATTTATGATTAAACCAAAAGATAAATTTATGATTAAACCAAAAGATAAATTTATGATTAAACCAAAAGATAAATTTATGATTAAACCAAAAGATATTATTGAGGCATTTTTAAAACGAACCGGTATAAATTTAGAAGAATTATACAAATCTATTTTAAATATTTTAAAAAAATTAGATGATTCTACGTTGATTAAATTAGAAACAAAAATTAATGGTCCTAATATTAAAGGAGGTAAAAAAAGAAAAACACGAAAATCCAAAAGAAAAACACGAAAGTCCAAAAGAAAAACACGAAAATATGGCGGTAATAAAAACAAATCAATAATAGTACCTGTTGATAATAATGATAATGATAATAATCATGTAATTGATATAGAACCAATAAACGAAAATGTTGGAGAACAAACATGTTGTATTTGTTTTGAAATAATGCGTGGTATTAATAACTCTAATAATAATGATAATAATAATAATGATAATAATAATAATGATAATAATAATAATGATAACATTGATACTATTAGTATTAGTATTAATGATGATGATAATAATGATAATGAACAATTACAAAGTCTAGATATATACACACATACATACACAACACCAGACGGAACACAATATTCACATTATGTACATGAAGTTTGTTTAAATGATTGGATTGAATCACTAATACAACAAGGACGAACAGACAGACCATGTCCAATATGTAGAGAGGAATTACCATCAGAACATGTTAATAATATTTTGAATAAATATAGAGATAATAGGCCGCGTAGTAATATTATTAGAGTTTTATTAGCAATTATATATTTAATTTTAAATTGTATGTCAACATTAACTGGTCTAGGTTTAATAGCACTTATCATTTATTCAAGTCAACCCACGGGAGGTTCTAATACAATGGAAAAAGAACAACAACAAAAAAATTTACTCAAATTATTCGAAATATTAAATGAATTAATTAAACATAATAAAGGTACTTCTGATACTTCTGATACTTCTGAAATTGAAAAATTAATAGATTTAATCAAACAGAAAATGCCACAAAATTGAAGACAATTTGTATTTTATATTTTTTTATATACAATAAAAGCATGAAAATAGACTATCTAGCAAAGAAAAACGAACACGATCGTGATAAATATATTGAATTCGATGAAGGGCCTCATATATACACTGTTCATGGAGAACTTGGATATACGTCCGTTACTACATGGAATCATCATCATTTTCCAGTATTTGATTCTAATAAAATTATTGATAATATGATGATGAATAGTAAAAAATGGAACGACAAAGAAAAGAATGCAAAATATTGGAACCAAACCACTGATAAACCAATGACAAAAGAAGAAATAAAAACAATGTGGGACAAAAACCGCGACGAAGCCGCGGCCGCGGGAACCGCGATGCATTATGATATTGAATGTTTTTATAATAATGTTCCAAGAAACAACACTAGTATAGAATACAAATATTTTGAAAATTTTTGGAAAGATTTTCAGGAAGAGCATCCATATTTAGTTCCATATAGGACTGAATGGATGGTATATTACGAAGAACTGAAATTATCTGGGTCAATTGATATGATATATCAGGATACACGCGATCCCACTGGAAATACATTGGTTATATACGATTGGAAAAGATGTAAGGAAATTAGCCATGAAAATAGTTTTAGTAACGCAATAACCCCCGTTATATCGCATTTACCAGATACAAATTTTTGGCATTATTCTCTTCAATTGAATACGTATAAAAAAATATTAGAAGATAAATATGGGAAAAAAGTAACGAAATTGGCGTTGGTTGTATTACATCCAGACAATCGTAATTATGAGGTACATGAAGTACCAATATTAGAAAAAGAACTACATGATTTGTTTGAATATCGTAGAAACGAAGTTAACGGGGTAAAATGAAATACAGGGTAGAAACGAAGTGACGAAGTGGACAAACCAATAAAGCAATAAAAACAATATAAAAATAATTATATAGTAAAATACAATATAGAAAAATGTCATTGTACACTTATTTTTATTTTTTACTATACAAGTTGATGATGTTTTACAGATATGTATTATTTTGTTTTTTTGGAAAAACGATTGAGAAAACAACCACAGTAACATCCCTATCAAAAGATTATTTTGAAATACAAAAAAATAATTTTTTGAATACTTACAAATTAGAAAAAGATTTCAATGAAAATATCGACAAATGTTTTTATAATAAGACAAAATTAAATATAATTTTAACAGAAGAAAACAATGAATTAGAAAAAAAATGGAAAACAAAAATATTATTTGAAACCAGTCCGCGAGGAAATATAATAATGTATTATGATGCATTTAAGCAAGGGTTTGCATATTATTGTGACCAAACAAGTATACCATACAATTTATTAAATGCAGTAGCAATGAAATATGTGAGAATTTATAGATGCAGAGATTTTTTTGTAGATAATTTGGAAACACCCGAGGAAAATCCATCACCTTTATTAGATATACAAGAAAAGAAGAGTGGGAAAAAAGAAGAGAAACTGAATGAAAAAAAAGAAACAAAAAAATCCCCATTTGCTACGTTCAAAAATTATAATACTGTTTCTAACAAATTGAAGGATGAAAAGAAGGATGAAAAGAAGGAAGGAAAAAAAGAAGAAACAGAAAAAAAAGAAGACAAAATATACATTCGTAATAAATTTATTTGTTTGGGAAAAATGTGCAATTTTTATATTTTACAATCTGACCCAACAAAGAAAAAAGGCAAAAGGTTGGTCAGTTTTAAAAGTAATTTGATTGATAGTATGAAAACTAGTGCTTTACAGACCCCTGCAATGAGTTACAGTGACTTTAAGAAAATAAAACAACCGACTACTATCTAACCATTACAATTTTGTATATTTTCTTCTTGTTTTTTCTTCCATTTTAAAAATCCGACACTTTTCTCCAATGAAAATGAACTTCCTAAATGTGATTTTGCAATAGCATATGATTTCAATTCTTTTTCAGTTAAAGTTTCAATATATAATTCTGTAAGTTTTTTATTCATAGACTTGACATCTTTTTCCATATTTTATTGTAAATTTTTATTATAAATTATATAGTTTATAATAAATTCAATATATAACCATTCAATTTTTTACTAACAACCAAAAGGAGTATTTTTAATATTTTTTTCATACACAACATCTTCTTTAACACATTTGTTATGTAATTTCAATAGATATTCGTTTTGTGGTATAGCAACATAATCACTTTTTGGTTTGACAAATGTATCATATGTATATCGTTTTGAGAACATACTTCCAATATTTGGTGGTATTGGAGTACTGCATTTAGGACAATTAGTTTTTGTTTGATAACAACTATCTGCATCGGTAATTGTTTTCTTTTGTAAACGGGTAATATAATCTTTTTGACTGTTTACATTATTATTATTATCAGGTTTAACACTAATAAATGGTTTACCTCTCTTTGCCCAACGATTACGAGAACTTAACATACCACTTGTATTCATCACTGTTCTTTTAACAACAGTCTCATCTTCGGTAGATTTTACTGCTGATTGAACAATCGGTTTGATAGGGTATGTGCCACAACATCCACCATGTCCATTCTGTGTATTATCTTTCATGGGTGTTTTCGGTAATGAACGTGATAATGAAGTTTGTCCAATATAACCTTGACTACGATGAGTTCCATTTAAAGAAAATATGCGTTCTCCAACGCTCATATTATTATATTGTGTAAGACTTTTACGTTTTAAAGTAGCAATTGACATGTATATATTTGTATTGAGAAAATACTTACAAAAAGTTAAACCACGTAAAGATAAATATAAACGAAATATATAATGGAAGGTTTAGATTTAGATATAAATAATTATAGCATAAAAGATATTGAAAAATTTCTAAAATTAAAACCAAATAGTAAATATGATGCTGCAACAGTTGAACTTCATGAATATCAAATTCGAGAACAATTACTTCAAAGTGGTACTATCAATAAAAAATTCAAAAGAGATTTAATCGAGTTTTTGACATTAGCGAAAAACTGGTTAATATTTGTAAAATGTAAACAAATTGACCCTCCTACAATTATTCCTAAAAATGCGAAACTAGATACCATGGATTATCCGAAATATAAACCTCCTCCACCAACCCGCGAAGGGGAAATTATACAACGTCCTGATACACAATTTACATACACCAGTCCAAGTGAATTTTTTCCGGGAACATTGAATCCTCTAAATACACGAATTATGACCAAATGTTTGACGATAGATACGCGATTTAGACAAAATATTCAAACAACATCCAGTTCGGATTTTATCGTAAATTTACCAATGAGATTAAATAAAGTTGTCTCTATGCAATTATCATCAATAGAAATACCGATATCATTTTATGGAATTTCAAAAGAGTACGGAAATAATTATTTGTATATTACTGCATCTCAACAAGTAAATGATGAGACTATCATAGAAGAAGCAAAATCGTATATTATACCAGATGGTAATTATATTGCAAGCGATTTGATAGGTGTAATAAACAATTTGCTAAAACCGGTAGATTCAAATGGCGCTATGTTATTTCCAGAAGAAATGTTTTCTTATATTCAATTTTCATTAGACATAAACCCAAATTGTTCAGGTTCTGGAAAAGTATCAATAGAACCGGTTGGTGCAAAAGCTGACACAATATTAAAATTAACCCTGGATTTTAGAAGAGATATAAATGGATTAATTGAGAACAATTATGATATTACGACAAAATTAGGATATACATTAGGATTTTCACAAGACTTATATGAAGGCGAACTATATTATGTAGGTGAAAACGTGATTGAACCGTCGCCGCTAAAATATGTATATTTGGCAATCGACGATTTTAACAACAACGTAAATAATCATTTTATATCCACATTTACGGAATATATTTTGAATCCAAATATTTTGGCAAGAATATCAGTAAAAGGTGCTGGATTTTATGTGATGACACAAAATGATTTGAATATTACAACGGAACCAAGAAAATATTTTGGACCAGTGGATATACAAAAATTGCAAATACGTATATTAGACCATCGTGGAAAAATATTGAATATCAATTCCAATTTTTCATTTTGTTTAGTATTCAAAATGCTTTATGATTTGTAAACCGATGAAGATTACATAATAGCCATTATTCAAAATGTTTATTCAGTTTTACATAACTATCATAATTGCTGATTTTACATATTTTGTGCATATTATCAGGAGAACATCCAATTGATTTAGTACATACTGATAAACACTCATCCATTTTCTCTACCCATTTTATCGCTACTTCATTTATGATTCTATTACCGTCTGCTTTTATGTAAGAATTATTACTATTTTCCATATTTCTATTATATAAAACAAAACAACATTATATTTATATATTTTTCAACAATCAACAAATCAATGAATCAATATCAAATTATTTGGAGTGTAATCCTACATATATTGTAGAAAAAATAGAAGCTCCAATCGTAAATATCAAGATACCATAGGGCATATTTTTCAATAGAGAATATTTCAAAATTTTCATATTTATATTGGGTTCTTTTACAAAATATTTACCTTGGTTACCACATTTTGATTCATCGTTTCTACATTGGTCAGCAAAATCATATGTTATTTTATCTGTGACAATGTTCTTATCACCAAACTTGTTGCATTTATTCAACAATGATGTAAAATCATTATAAAATGGGTCAGGTTGATAATGAATACAATTTCTACATGCAGGAATATTTATATTTTTGATTATTTTTTCACCGTACACTGAAATGGGTAATAATAAATATAATAAATTCATTATATTTATTATAAAAAATATTTAAATTAGTTTTATGAAAAATATAAATCTAATAAAAACTGGTTTTGCAATCACATAATTTATCATCAGTTAGCTTGCTATTTTGAATGCAACTACATGCAGTTTTTTTATAAGCAGGTTGTTTGACATATTTACCAATGGGTTTAACAAATGGAAATATTTTTACGCCACTATTTACAATATTTTTATTCAATACGCGATTAACTCGTTGATTTGTATTACACAATGAAAAAGTAGTAGGACATGTCGTCGTTTTTGCCCTTTCTATATCAAAAAGTATTTTAGTGCCAGTAGGAACTAATTGGTCGAATCTTTTATTCGTATCTACAATGGAATTACCTATGCTAAATCTTTTATAGGATATATAATCTTGTTCGTTAAAAACCGCAGGTAAATCGCCACTATTTTTCAGAACAACCGCGGATTTTTTATATTTCAAATAATCACTTTGAGACATGTATACTATTTGTTGATATATTTTTCTAGTGAATATATTGACCATGCAAAAATAGAACCTACCGCACTTCCGACAACCAATTGATGAATAGTATGACGTCTATATTTCCATCTTTGATACAGTGTAACAAATCCAATAAACAAAGTAGATAATAATAGATATACGGAATGATGTAGATTATACAAATAAACGATTGAAAAAAATGCGGACTGTGCATGTCCGGATGGCATTCCAAAGCGTTCTTCATTTGCGTAACGTTCAAACGAAGCAAATTCTAATGGATTATCAGGACGAGGTTCTCTAAACATGATTTTCAAGGATTTGTTTAAAAATGTATTTATAAAAAAACAAATTACATAAAGTATTACATACTTGGGTCGATTCCATAAAAAATAAATTACTATAAAAAATAATAAAATAGGTCCATAATACCCAATATTGTCAAATATATACGCAACGTCGGTTTTCATATATATTATAATTACATATTTATATTATAATGATTTTTGCTGATATAATTGTTCACATATGAGAGAAAACGACCAATTTGTATTGTTTAAATCCACTACATCGCCTCGTTCATTCATTAATTTAACAGACATACGGTGAATGTTAACTGGACCAAAATAAGTACGGTCTTGATTTTGTAATGTACCACCGAATTCAATATATACAGAGCCATTTTGTAATCCAGAAGTTTTCATAGGAACCAATCCAAATATGTCATTTACAAAAGGACCCGACGAATAACTTTTTAACTTATTTTTACGCGATGCAATTTTCTCATTTGTAGCATATATTTCTTTTTGAGTGAGACTATTTACGTTTTCACTTTCAGTCGAATTTCCTGTAAATGGTATTATCTTATCTTGTTCAATAGGGTCACATGTAGTTACGTGTCGAGTAGCATAAGAAGGTAAAGGAATATCATTTTCACTGGGTGTAATCGTAACTAATCCATCATTTAAATGACTTTGCGTATAATCATCTAATACTATTAAAAAATAATTGTATAAATTAACACTGACAGCTGTGTCACCAGTTATAGATACAATATTTGTAATTGAATTTGACGAATAATATGATGAAGTTCCATTGTAATATATTATATTATTATCATTTGGGTCAAGTTCTTCGTTTGATTTCAATAAATTATATTCAGTTAATGCTCTGAATCCTAATACCCAACCAATCGTGGAATCCCATGTTGTATTTTTTATTTTTTTATTTCCAACGTAACATTTAACAAAATTATATGGGTCGTAAAAAACCAAACGATAATCATTTGCTGTAAATATTTTATTGATATTTATTCTGAATTTTGTATATTCAAGCGTATTTTTTGTAAAAATACTTATAGATGAACCTTGTGTCAATGAATTATTTGATAATTGTGTATTAATGGCGTTGATTAATTGTGAACGAGTATATTTACCAGGCAAAATATTAATTTTTATATCATTTGTATCATTTGCAGTATAAACTCCATCTGCATTTCCTAATGGTTTTATATAAAAATAATTGTTTGAATTATCAATCAATGTAATTTCATTACCATATATAGCATATGAACCATCTATTTGCGCATAAGATTGACCTGTTACTAAATAATCTTTTAAATTATATGATTGTTTTGGAATTTTCAAAAAATTATACCACGAATTACTTGCATCAGCACTCCATCCGTCAGTAGAATTAGGGTCGTAAAAAATAACTTTATAATCACTTTGTGTTAATACTTTATTAACTTTAATAGTCAGCGTTGCATTAACGTTACTATTATCTAAAATAGTAAAAATGACATTTGTTCCTTTTAATACATAATGACCGTCATCGTCCGTAAATTGATTAAATGCAGTATTTATATCATTTTCCATTTGTTTTAAAGATGCATATAACTTTACAGTTGAATTAATTGGTTTAACATTGAATATAACCCTACCTTTACCATTACCATAATCTGAATCTTGTATTGGCATTATAGTGATTAAATATGGATTTTTTGAAGGGTCTATTGTATATGATGGTCTTGAATCAAAACTAGATGTTAAGATATTGTTATTTGATAAATCTACTCTATCATTTTTAAAATTCAAAACGTTTGAAAAAAACGTATTGGTATCTATATTATCATTTTCAAAAATTATTTTATATGTTGTTTCATCGAATTTTTTATTAATATCAAATCTAAAACGTATTTTAGAATCAGTTGAATCATCTGTTATTACATTTGTATAACTATTCACGTAATCATTTCCATTAATATTAAAAATGCCATTTTGATTTATCGTAGTTTTTGTTGAATTATTTCGCGTTACAATAGCAGTATTTATAGCAGATATATACTGGTCTAATGTGTAGCCATTCGCACTAGAATCTTGTATTTCTATACTATAATCATTTAAAGTAGTTGTATAATTTGTATTTATACATTCTAATTTAATATATTGCCCTGAACGGACAATATAATTTGTTTGTAATGTCTGTGTTTCCGATATTACATTGTTCAATTCATTATATAAAGTATCAAATGAAAAACATGAACCCGCTCCTGTCCAAATTCGATTATTATTGTTATACGATTCGTCTGGAAATATGACTATTGTTTTTGAATTTTTAATATTTGGCGTAGTTTTTGGATTTAATTGAATAAACATTTTATAAAAAGAATTACCATTTCCATCAAGTAAAGGGTCTCTAATGTCGACTCTTTCTATATATGAATTGATTAAATTTGGGTCATTTTGTAATTGTCTATTTATATCATCAAATAATGTTTGGCGAGAATATCCATTTCCATTTGAAATATTACTTGGATTGAATGAAATATCGAATGAAAAATCTACATGTGAATATACATTAGAATATTCACCATATCCAATATTATTAGTATATTTTTTAATTGTGAAAAAATAATTATTTGAATCAATTTTAAATACAGAATTTGTATAATCAGTATTAGTTGTATTTGTAGACGTAAGTGATAAATTACGATTTGAATAAATAATTGACGGGCAATATTGTGTATAATTATATCCTAGAAATCCAGGAATAGAATCATTCCTCAATACCGCATCAGTCGGCGTCGTCCAATTTGGGAAATATAGATAATAATTACTTTCATTGTATAATTTTGTAATATCCACTTTAATAGTAGCCAATTGTGTGGATGCAATATAAATTACAGAAGTATTTCCAAATTTGACATGGGGGTTTGATAAAGCGACTTTTGCAATCGATTTATTAATTTCCTCAACTAAAAGCACTTGTGTATAATTCCCGGCGGCTATATCTATTTTATAATCATGATTACCGTTATTAATACCGTCAGAATTTCCTTTTAAATAAAAATAATTACTACCAAATTGGTTACTTATAGTATACCATGAATATGGAATTTGAACAGAATACAATTTTAGAGATAAAACATCTTTTAATGGCTCCGATAAATTAAATGTAAAATTAGTAGACTTGTCTCCCGCATTTGGTCGATAACTACTATCTATACTAATGATTCGACGCACAGTTTGTTTTAATAATGGATTTAATGTATCTTTTGAATAATCTAATGGTTTTGTTAGCGATACATTGCCGCCTTTACGATAATCAGTATTTACATCAATTGTTTTACCTACAACAGTATTACTATTTACCTCGGTCCCATATGCAATCGTATTTCCAGATACTACCGAATTACCAAAATCGAATTTATTACCATATGTAAGCTGATTAACGCCATTATTAATAACACGATTGGTAATATAATTGGGTTGGCTTTCCGACCCAGAATATTTAATATTTATTTCACCTAATCCTTCTACTACTTCATCATCTGAATTTTCAAAAAAATGATTGTAAATATCATTAAAAAAACGATATAATTGAGAACCTGATTCATTTTTGATGTTTTGATATTTATTTATCATTTGAATTATCTTTGCCTCCAATTCACGGTCACTTGGATTGATTAAATCTAATACTTGAAACAATTCAATATCTGTATATTTATCGACATTATAAATATCTTCACTACTATGTTTTTCCATTTATTTTGTAAATATACATAGTGTCTATATTTTTTACTATCTTCATTATTTGTCATTTTTATTCGCGATTTTATTTTTGAACATTTCACTTATGAAATTAACTAAATCCAATGTTTTATTGCATCTATATAACATGTCAACTGGAAACGATTTTAATCCTTGACCACGTTTCATATGCCTATTCCCCGTAAAACATAAAATATCAAACACTTTCATGATACGTTCTTCTTGTTCGTTCATTTCACTTCGGTCAATTCTATATTTTCCTATATAAACATATCGATTGTAGTTTCCATTATTATAAACACGATATTTGTTAATAATAGGATGATTTCTTACCATACCGATACCAGTTATTTGATTTGTATCATTATTCATTTCTAAAATAAAGAGAACAGTATCAATCGGTATTTTTTGGCTAATAGGGTCTGGTGCACAATATATACACCCTATATTTGTATTTTTATTACGAAAGTTGATATTTTCTTGCATAGTTTCATTATTGAAACGGGATGTTAATAAAAATCGACGCAGTTGTTGCTTGTATATTTTAACGCGGTCTTTATCAAGATTATTCATTTAAATTTTATATCAAAATAATATATAACCGAATATTTTTCAATTTTTTATTAAATAAAATGAATACTATACATAAGGAAAATCAACATTATGTAATCGACATAGAAGACCTTTTCGTATCTTCATCGTCAGATGAATCTGATAACGTTAGTTTTAGACAAACATCACCAATTAATATAAATCACAACAATAATATAAAGATTGAAAACATAGCAGGCGAACAATCGCTTATTGAATATACAAAACAACATTTTAATACAAATATGAGACATAATGATAGTGATGATTTTGCACTTGAAATATACAAAGGTATAAAATACAATGAAAATTATTATTGTAGCGATAGTCCAATTACGATGTCAAATAATAATAGTGATGATGAAAATGATGAAGAAAAAGAACCATCTTCAAAATATAAAAAAATAACGTATGATGAAATGGAAAAAATAATAATGAACAATTATGATAATGAGAACAAATATTCAGATGAATTGGATATACTAATTACGTATTTAAAAGGACAAAAAGTCTTGTACACATATTCAAATCGAATCACGCGATGGAAACTAAATATGTTAACAATACCGTCACTTGTTTTTACGGCATCTATCGCTATTTTTTCTCCCTTTATGCAAAACTATGAATGGAGCATTGAGTTAATTTGCGTATTAAATGGGTTGATAACATTGTTAATATCATTAGTCAATTATTTGAAATTAGAATCAACCGCGGAAATTTATTTGAATTTTGCAAATCAGTTTGACAAATTAGAAACATCCATGGAATTTACAAGCAATTCAATTGCATTTATTGAAAATGAAAAAGAAAAGAAAGAGTTGGTTCTCAAAAAGATGAAAGACGTTGAGAAAAAAATAACTGATATGAAAGAATCAAATAATATATTGATTCCAGGAGAATTGAAGATATTGTTTCCGGTTATTTTTAATATTAACATTTTCTCATTTATCAAAAAAATAGAATTGTCCAAAAAGAATTTGATTATGAAGTTAAAAAATACAAAAAATGAAATCAATTATATTTTATACAAGTATGGCAGTGACCAATCAATTAGACAAAAAAATAGACTCGATTTTTTATCCGATTCAAAAGAAAAATTAAAAACTGAATTAAACCATTACAATAATGCGTATAGTTACATAGATACTATATTTTTTCATGAAACGTATTATGGAGAAAAATTACCCATTTTATATATGTATTTATGTTGTTGTTGTAAATGTACACAAATATACGAAACTATCAAAAATAAAAATCCAATAGTGGATGATTATCTACAATTCATATTGCATCCATAGATTTTTGTTTTTTATTTTCAATGTTTGTTTGTATTATTTATGAACTTTGTGCAAATCCAATACCAAGGGTCATTGTAAACAATTTTTATAGTATTATCCCCCATAATAGTTTCATAAATATATTTTGCCAATTCATTTTCCATATTCAAATTTATATTTAATATTATACGCTTGTTGTTATTATCATTGTGTATAATAATTTCTCGAATATAGTCAATATATCCAACATTCAATTTATGAAATGTTTGTAAAATAGTTTTTTTGTTCGTATTGATATCTATCTTTGGGATGCATAATGAAATTTTTTGTATATTGTTCATTTATTTTCAAATAATAATATAATCAAATAACAATAAACAAATTCAATTTTTTATTTGAGTAACCACAATAATTTGTTGTTACTTGTTCTTTGAATATATTTATTTTATTTTTGATAATAAATATATTATAATGCCAAATAAATTATTTAGAAATAAATTAAATATACAAATACTTATATACGCAAATGTCATCAAGTGAATACACATTGATGAAAAAATATGTCTATGCAAATGCAAATGCAAGTGCAATTGCAAATGCAAATGAAATAAGTAACACCAATGCAAATAAAGGAATATATACAAACATTTGCACCGTAAATAAAGGAATAATTGATACTCGTGCTATTGGAAATACAGGTTTATCGGGGGCGACGGGGGCAACTGGACCAACTGGATATGGCGAGAGATATGCAACTTTTATAAGACAAAGAATAAGTAAAACCAATTTATTAAATGATTCATTAGTTATACTTAAAATTCAGCCGGGGTTATCATATTATATTGGCGACAAAGTTTCTGTAAAAACGATTGAAGTAAATATACATAATGAATATCAAGGTTTTTTAGGAGAGGTAAATAGTTATAATTCTTTAACCGGAGAATTAATTTTAACAAATATACAATCCATTACAACATCATTTGATAATGATGTGTATGATTATAGAGTAAGTTTGAATAATGTAGGTAGTACAGGTTTCACTGGTGTTACTGGTCCCACTGGTATTGGAGAACGATATAGATGTGTAAAAAAAATGACAATTTTCACTTCTGATTTAAAATATGATACTCAAATAAGCATTTTTATTGACACTGGATTAGCATATTGTAGTGGAGATAATGTTTCAGTAACCTCGATTGAAAGAAACACTTCTGGTTTTATACAAAAATTTCACGGTGAAGTAAAAAGTTATTCACAAGATACCGGTAGAATGGTAATCAAAAATATTGTAGATATTACAGATGAATTCGACGATGATGAATATGCATATAGAGTAAGTTTAAACAATATTGGCAGTACGGGTCCAGCTGGTGTCACTGGCCCTGCTGGTCGCGATGGTATAATTGGTCGTGATGGGGCGGCTGGTCCTGCCGGTCCTGCTGGTCCTGCCGGTCCTGCTGGTCCCGTTGGTCCTGCTGGTCCTGCTGGTCCTGCCGGTCGGGATGGTACTATTGGTCGTGATGGTGCAGTAGGTCCAGCGGGTCCTGTTGGTCCTGCGGGTCCGGCTGGTGCTGCTGGACGCGATGGTTCAATTGGGCGTGATGGTGCAGTTGGCCCTGCTGGTGCAGTTGGCCCTGCTGGTGCAGTTGGTCCAGCCGGTGCTGCTGGAAGGGATGGTCCTGCAGGTCGTGATGGTGCAGCTGGGCCTGCGGGTCGTGATGGCGCAATTGGTCCTGCCGGTGCAATCGGTCCCGCAGGCCCTGCTGGTGCAGTTGGTCCTGCTGGTCCTGCTGGTGCAGTTGGTCCTGCTGGCGCAGCAGGTCGTGCTGGTGCTACTGGTCCGGCTGGTCGTGCCGGGGCTGCTGGCCGTGACGGCGCGACGGGTAAAAATGGGAATGCTGGTCCTACTGGTTATACTGGTATTACTGGACCCGCAGGAACTTCATCCAATACTGGTGGAACTGGTCCTACTGGTTTTACTGGTTGTACAGGTCCAGCTGGTTATGCTTCTAATACAGGTGCAACTGGGTATACCGGTTTTACAGGTTGCACTGGTGAAACTGGTTCTATTGGTGAAACCGGTTCGACCGGTTCTACTGGTTATACTGGTAAAACCGGTTCTACTGGTGCTACGGGAGCTGTTGGTAAAACTGGACCCACCGGTGAAACGGGTTATACAGGTGTCACTGGCGCTACCGGTAGAACAGGTGCTACTGGTATAACTGGTCCTACTGGCCCCACTGGACAAACTGGACAAACTGGACAAACTGGTAATACTGGTGGTACCGGTGAAACTGGTAATACTGGCGAAACTGGTAATACTGGCGAAACTGGTAATACTGGTTCTACTGGTAGAACCGGGCCTACTGGTAGAACGGGTCCTACTGGTTCTACTGGTAGAACCGGACCTACTGGTAGAACGGGTCCTACTGGACCAACTGGTATAACTGGATATACAGGTCCAACCGGTGAAACTGGGTCAACTGGGTCAACTGGTGAAACTGGGTCAACTGGTAATACTGGTGAAACTGGTAACACTGGTAATACTGGTTCAATTGGACCTACTGGACAAACTGGACAAACTGGTAGAACAGGACCTACTGGTAGAACAGGACCTACTGGTAGGACTGGACCTACTGGACCAACTGGTGAAACTGGTAATACTGGCGAAACTGGTAATACTGGTTCAACTGGGTATACCGGTGAAACTGGTAATACTGGTTCAACTGGTGCAACGGGTGCAAATGGCGCGACTGGGGCAACTGGGGCAACTGGTAAAACGGGTCCTACTGGTAGAACGGGTCCTACTGGTAGAACGGGTCCTACTGGTAGAACTGGACCTACTGGTATAACTGGTGAAACCGGTAATACCGGTGAAATGGGTCCAACTGGTGATACTGGTGATACTGGTCCTACTGGTACATTTGGAGGCCTCGTATTGGATGATATTTTACCAGGAGGTTCATTGAGTATGGTATATCAAGGTAAAGATGCAAGTAACGCAGAAGTTTATAATTATTATTCAACTATTAATTTAGGTAGTCGCGAAAGAGGATTCGATAACGTGTATGTCAGGTCATTACATATATCTTCTAATACCTTGTATTTAGGACCATCGGCATCTTTATCTGCGAGTGATAATGGTTCACTTGCATTGCCACTTGGTACTACAATTGGCGGAGTGAATACAGGTTTAATTACTATAATCGATAATAAAGATAGTTCATATAATTTACCATATGACGCTTCTAAAAACGCAGGTTATATAGTAGAATTAAATTTATGGGTAGCAAAAATAGATAATCCAGGGTCATTAAACCCAAATAGTCCATATTATCGCGAAGATGCATCATGGGTAAATGTAGGTGAAATCAAGGGTCCAGCGGGAGACCGTGGACCTACTGGACAAACTGGTCCAACCGGTTTAGGTATTACAGGTGAAACTGGTCCTACTGGTTTGACTGGACCAGAAGGGACAGGACATACTGGATGCACCGGACCAATTGGTGGAATGGGTGTAAAGGGTGCGACTGGAACAACTGGTAATACCGGACCAACTGGAACAATAGGAGAAACTGGTAATACTGGTTACACCGGCGAAACTGGTAACACTGGTGATACTGGTAATACTGGTAGAACTGGTCCTACCGGTAGAACTGGACCAACTGGACCTACTGGTCAAACTGGTAGAACTGGACCTACTGGTCAAACTGGTAGAACTGGACCTACTGGACCTACTGGTGAAATTGGTAATACTGGTGTAACTGGTAATACTGGTGAAACCGGTAATACCGGTGAAACTGGTAATACTGGTGCAACTGGTCCACGTGGAACTGGATTTACTGGGCCTACCGGTAGAACTGGTCCTACTGGCCAAACTGGTAGAACTGGTCCTACTGGCCAAACTGGGCCAACTGGAATAACTGGTAATACTGGTTGTACCGGTGAAACTGGTAATACTGGACCTACTGGAACAAGTGGTGAAACAGGAAATACTGGTGAAACTGGTAATACCGGCGTCACTGGTGTCACTGGTTCTACGGGGCCTACTGGTAGAACTGGTTCTACTGGTCACACCGGGCCGACTGGTAGAACTGGTCAAACTGGACCTACGGGTCAAACTGGTAATACAGGTCAAACTGGTACTACCGGCGTAACTGGTAGAACTGGTTCTACTGGACCTACTGGTGAAACTGGTAACACTGGTAACAGTGGTAATACTGGTAACACTGGTGAAACTGGTGAAACGGGTAATACTGGTAATACTGGTATAACAGGTCCTACTGGTGTAACTGGACCTACCGGTCAAGCTGGTTCGGCAACAAATACTGGCGCAACTGGTCCTACTGGTAGAACTGGTTCTACTGGTGCAACTGGTCCTGCTGGTGCAGCATCCAATACCGGCGCAACTGGACACACCGGTAGAACTGGTCCTACTGGTCCAGCAGGCGAAGCGTCCAACACAGGTGCAACTGGTTCTACTGGTATAACCGGACCGACTGGGACGACCGGTTCAACTGGTTTCACAGGTGAAACTGGTAACACTGGTAATACTGGAATGACTGGACCTACGGGTCGAACTGGCGCAACTGGCGCAACCGGTGCAACTGGATCTACTGGTGACATTGGATCAACTGGAACAACAGGTACAACTGGAATAACTGGAACAACTGGTACTACTGGTACTACTGGTTCAACCGGTAGAACTGGACCAACTGGTAGAACTGGACCAACTGGTAGAACTGGACCTACTGGTGAAACTGGTAATACTGGTGAAACTGGTAATACTGGTGAAACTGGTAATACCGGTGAAACTGGTAATACTGGTGAAACTGGTGAAACTGGACCTACTGGATGCACAGGTCCTACTGGTAGTACTGGACCTACTGGACGCACAGGTCCAACCGGCCGAACAGGTGCAACTGGTGAAACCGGTGATGCTGGTCCAACTGGTGACACGGGTGAAACTGGTGCTACTGGACCTACTGGTAGGACAGGTGCAACTGGTAGAACTGGTCAAACTGGACCTACTGGTCCTGCTGGTTTTGCTACAAATACTGGTGCTACTGGTCCTACTGGTAGAACTGGACCTACCGGTGCAACTGGACCTGCCGGTTCAGCATCTAATACCGGTGCAACAGGATATACTGGATATACTGGTATAACTGGTCCTGCTGGTGATGCAGCCAATACCGGTGCTACTGGACCAATCGGTGCAACTGGATGCACAGGCCAAACAGGAACAACTGGACCTACTGGTGATATTGGCGCAACCGGTGCAACCGGATCAACAGGAGCAACCGGTATAAAAGGAGCAACTGGATTCACTGGCGAAACTGGGCCTACCGGTGAAACCGGCGAAACTGGTGAAACTGGTGAAACTGGTAATACAGGTGAAACTGGCAATACTGGTCCTACTGGTACTACTGGTGCTACTGGAAGAACTGGACCGACTGGAAGAACTGGACCTACCGGTCGAACTGGACCGACTGGTGCTACTGGTTTCACTGGCGAAACTGGTAACACTGGTGAAACTGGTAACACTGGCGAAACTGGTAACACTGGCGAAACTGGTAATACTGGTACCACTGGTAGAACTGGACCTACTGGTAGAACCGGACAAACTGGACAAACTGGACCTACTGGACCTACTGGTCAAACTGGTCAAACTGGACAAACTGGACAAACTGGTTCTACCGGGTCGACAGGGTTGACCGGGTCGACTGGGTCGACAGGAATAACTGGACCAACTGGTCAAACTGGACCTACTGGACCGGCTGGTTTTGCTACTAATACTGGTGCAAGTGGTCCAACTGGTAGAACTGGACCTACCGGTGTAACTGGACCACCAGGAACATCATCCAATACCGGTGCAACTGGATATACCGGTATAACTGGTGTTACTGGTCCTGCCGGAGATGCAGCCAATACAGGTGCAACTGGTTCTACTGGAATAACTGGAACAACTGGATCAACTGGAACAACTGGACATACTGGATCAACTGGTTCAACTGGACCAATTGGTATGACAGGTACAACTGGATTCACTGGAACAACTGGTGAAACTGGTAATACTGGCGATAAAGGTGATACTGGGTCTACTGGTCCAACTGGCGCAACCGGATATACTGGTGAAACAGGTAATACAGGAGCAAGTGGGTCGACTGGACCTACTGGTAGAACTGGTCCTACTGGTAGAACTGGTCCTACTGGTGCAATTGGTGAAACTGGTAATACTGGTTATACGGGTGATACTGGTTCTACTGGTGAAACTGGTAATACTGGACCTGCTGGTGAAACTGGACCTACTGGTCCTACTGGTCCTACTGGTCCTACTGGTGAAATTGGTAATACTGGTAGAACTGGACCTACCGGTAGAACTGGACAAACTGGTCAAACTGGTGAAACTGGTAATACTGGCAGAACTGGTCCTACCGGCGCTACTGGTAGAACTGGTTCTACTGGTCAAACTGGTCAAACTGGTCAAACTGGTCAAACTGGCCAAACTGGTCAAACTGGACAAACTGGACCTACTGGTGAAATTGGTGAAACTGGTGGAACTGGTCCTACTGGATTCACCGGTGAAACTGGTAATACGGGTGAAACTGGTAATACTGGTGCTACCGGTGCTACTGGATACACAGGTATTACTGGTATTACTGGTAGAACTGGTCCTACTGGTAGAACTGGTCCTACTGGTGTTACTGGTTCTACTGGACCAACTGGGGAAATTGGTGAAACTGGTAATACCGGTCAAACTGGTCAAACTGGTTCTACTGGAAAAACTGGACCAACTGGTACAACTGGTTCAACTGGTGTAACTGGGCCGCCAGGTTTTGCAACAAATACTGGTGCAACTGGTTCAGTTGGTCCGACTGGACCTACTGGCGTAACCGGTCCAGGAGGAACTTCATCTAACACTGGTGCTACTGGTCAAACTGGTCAAAGTGGTCCTACTGGTCCTGCCGGAATTGCATCTAATACCGGAGCAACAGGTAGTACTGGTAGAACAGGTAGTACTGGTGAAACTGGTAATACTGGTAGAACTGGTCCTACTGGTAGAACTGGCCCTACTGGTAGAACTGGCCCTACTGGTGCAACCGGTTTTACTGGCGAAACTGGTAATACTGGCGAAACTGGTAATACTGGCGAAACTGGTAATACTGGCGAAACTGGTAACACTGGACAAACTGGTAACACTGGACAAACTGGTAACACTGGGCCAACCGGTAGAACTGGGCCAACCGGTAGAACTGGGCCAACTGGAATAACAGGTTATACTGGTGTAACTGGTAATACTGGTGTAACTGGTACTACTGGCGAAACTGGTGAAACGGGTAATACAGGTGATACTGGTAATACCGGCGCGACTGGTTCTACTGGTGAAACTGGTGCTACTGGTCGAACGGGGTCTACTGGTAGAACTGGACCTACTGGTGTAACTGGTGTAACCGGTCCTACTGGTCCAACCGGTATTACTGGTAATACTGGACCTATTGGTGTAACTGGTAATACTGGTGCAACCGGATATAGTGGTGCAACTGGTAGAACTGGTCCTACTGGTATTACTGGTAACACAGGTGCTACTGGATTTACTGGACAAACTGGTAACACAGGAGTAACTGGTAATACTGGTGCTACCGGGTTTACAGGTGAAACTGGTAATACTGGTGAAACCGGTAATACTGGCGCAACTGGTAATACTGGTATGACTGGTATTACGGGTAATACAGGTCAAACTGGTGCTACTGGTACAACTGGTATAACTGGTGAAACCGGTAACACCGGTGAAACTGGTAACACTGGTACTACTGGTATTACTGGACCAACCGGTCTTGCCGGAAATGCTACTAATACCGGTGCAACGGGTCCTACTGGTATTACTGGATATACTGGTCCTACTGGACCAGGTGGACTTGCATCAAATACAGGCGCTACTGGTTATACTGGTATCACTGGACCAACTGGTATAGCAGGTATTGCTACAAATACTGGTGCGACTGGTTCTACTGGGCCTACTGGTAGAACGGGAACTACTGGTAGAACTGGCCCTACCGGTGTAACTGGTAATACTGGTGAAACTGGTAACACTGGTGAAACTGGTAACACTGGTCCTACCGGTATTACTGGTCCTACTGGTCAAACTGGTGCCACAGGTGAAACTGGTAATACTGGTAATACCGGTCAAACTGGGCAAACTGGGCAAACTGGTGAAACTGGTAATACTGGTCCTACTGGTAGAACGGGAACTACTGGTAGAACGGGAACTACTGGTACAACGGGTCCTACTGGTGTAACGGGGTCAACTGGTAATACTGGCGAAACTGGTAATACTGGTCCTACTGGGTTTACAGGTCCTACTGGATATACAGGAGAAACTGGTAATACTGGTGAAACTGGTAATACTGGTGAAACTGGTAATACAGGTGAAACTGGTAATACAGGTGAAACAGGTCCTACTGGTCCTACTGGTCCTACTGGTCCTACTGGTCCTACTGGCAGAACTGGTCCTACTGGTACTACCGGTACAACTGGTACAACTGGTGAAACTGGTAATACTGGTGAAACTGGTAATACAGGTGAAACTGGTGAAACCGGACCTACTGGCCCTACTGGCGAAACTGGTAATACTGGTACTACTGGTAGAACAGGACCGACTGGTAGAACTGGACCGACTGGACCTACTGGCCCTACTGGACAAACTGGTATTACTGGTCCTACTGGACAAACTGGTACTACTGGTCCTACTGGCGAAACCGGTAATACTGGTAGAACCGGACCTACTGGTACTACTGGTACAACCGGTACCACCGGTGAAACAGGTAATACGGGTAGAACAGGTCCGACTGGTACTACTGGTCAAACTGGACAAACAGGTCCTACTGGCGAAACTGGTAATACTGGTAGAACCGGACCTACTGGTACTACTGGTACTACTGGTCAAACAGGTGAAACTGGTAATACTGGTATTACCGGTAATACTGGACCAACTGGTACTACTGGACTGACAGGTCCTACTGGACAAACTGGTACTACTGGACCTACTGGTATTACGGGTAATACTGGTGCTACTGGCGTTACCGGTTATACTGGACCAACCGGTCCTACCGGTCCTACTGGTATTACTGGTAATACCGGAGCAACTGGTATTACTGGTCCTACTGGCGAAACAGGTAATACTGGTATTACCGGAAATACAGGTGCAACTGGCGCAACTGGTATTACTGGTGCAACGGGAACTGCCGGTAAAACTGGTACCACAGGAGAAACGGGTAACACGGGCATTACTGGTCCTACCGGTGAAACAGGTAATACTGGTATTACCGGAAATACAGGTGCAACTGGCGCAACTGGTATTACTGGTGCAACGGGAACTGCCGGTAGAACAGGTCCTACTGGTGAAACTGGTAACACTGGTGTTACGGGTAACACTGGTGCAACTGGCGCTAGTGGTGCAACCGGTTATACTGGTCAAACAGGACCAACTGGTACAACCGGAATAACAGGTAATACTGGTACTACTGGTCCTACTGGTCAAACTGGACCAACTGGTATTACTGGATGCACAGGTCAAACTGGACCAACTGGGTCTACTGGTCAAACTGGACCAACCGGTACTACTGGTCAAACTGGACCTACTGGACCTACTGGAACAAGAGGTCATACTGGTTCTCCGGGTGATAAATTTTTAACATCTACAATTTCAACATATAACATTGCAAGTGAATTGACATCTTCTAATTTTGTAGATTCCTCATACATTGAATTGACTGTTACAAAAGAATTAGCATATATTCCAGGAAACTCGGTTGTATGTATAAGTCAACTTAACATATCAACAACGTTTGAAGCAACCGTAAAATCATATAATTATAACACAGGGGTTATTCAACTTACTGGTATTACAAATAAAAAAGGAGACTTATCAATTACTTCAATTTATAATATTAATTTGGATGGTATAGATGGACCAACTGGGCCTACTGGACCTACCGGGCCTACTGGAATAACCGGTGCAACTGGTATATCCGGTGATAAATTTTTAACAGCAACTGTAAGTAGTTACAATGTTTCTATTATGATACGTGACTTTTCGAATGTAACATTTACAGTTGCAGTTGGATTATCATATATAACAGGAAATTCACTTGTATGTATAAATAGAGATAATGTGTCAAACCGATTTGAAGGAACTGTATTATCATATAATTCAAATATAGGAACAATTGTTATAACAGGCGTGACCAATATTAAAGGAGATTTGTCAAATAATGCATATTATAATCTAAATCTAGATGGTATAGATGGTCCTACTGGTTATACTGGCGTAACTGGACCAACTGGTATAACTGGAACAACTGGAACAACTGGAACAACTGGACCAACGGGTTATACTGGTAATACTGGTGCTACCGGTGCAACCGGCACTACTGGTGCTAGTGGTGCTACTGGTCCTACTGGTGCTACCGGTGCTACCGGCACTACTGGTCCTACTGGTGCTACTGGTATAACTGGTGCTACTGGTTTCACCGGGGTAACTGGTAATACTGGTGTTACTGGTATTACTGGAACTACTGGAACGACCGGTAACACCGGTCCAACTGGTGTATCGGGAGACGTATTTAATACTCGAACAACCACGGCAGTATCATTATCAAATAATGACCTTGTAGATAATTTACAATTATCAGTATCTCCACAACTATCCTATATCCAAGGAAATGCAATTTTTATAATAGATGCAGCTACATCTACAAAATATTTTACTGCTACTGTATCAAGTTATAATAAAGACACAGGTTTATTGATTCTTCGTAATATTTCAAGCGTAAACGGTTTCGCAAATGGACAATCATACAATTATGTATGGAATGTAAATTTGAATTCAGTCGGTCCAACTGGATTTACTGGACGCACTGGAACAACTGGCTGCACAGGTGAAACTGGAAATACGGGTGTAACCGGAAATACAGGTGTTACTGGTCGTACTGGTCCTACTGGTGAAACTGGTAATACGGGCGTAACTGGTAATACTGGACCTACTGGTCGTACTGGTCCTACCGGTGATGTTGGTTCAACTGGATACACTGGTCCTACTGGAATTACTGGTACTACTGGACGTACCGGTCCAACCGGTGATGTTGGTTCTACGGGATACACTGGTCCTACTGGAAATACTGGTACTACTGGACGTACCGGTCCTACCGGTGATGTTGGTTCAACTGGATACACTGGTCCTACTGGTATTACTGGTTCTACTGGACGTACTGGTCCAACAGGTGAAACTGGTAATACCGGTGTAACTGGTACTACTGGTACTACTGGACGTACTGGTCCTACCGGTGATGTTGGTTCTACTGGATACACTGGTCCTACTGGTTCTATTGGTCGCACCGGTCCAACCGGTGATGTTGGTGCAACAGGATACACTGGGTTTACAGGTTCAACTGGTAATATCGGTCGTACAGGTCCTACTGGTGATGTTGGTGCAACTGGATATACTGGTATCACTGGAACTACTGGAACTACTGGACGCACTGGAACTACTGGATGCACTGGTGAATCTGGTAACACTGGACCTACTGGACCTACTGGACGCACTGGTGCCACCGGTGATGTTGGGGCAACAGGATATACTGGTATCACTGGACCTACTGGAACTACTGGACGCACTGGAACTACTGGATGCACTGGTGAATCTGGTAACACTGGACCAACTGGACCTACTGGACGCACTGGTGCTACTGGTGATGTTGGCGCAACTGGATATACTGGCCCTACTGGACCAACCGGTCGAACCGGTGTAACTGGACCAACGGGTGATATTGGTGTTACTGGTAATACTGGTGTAACCGGAACCACCGGACGTACAGGAACAACTGGATGCACTGGTGAATCTGGTAATACTGGCCCTACTGGTCCTACTGGACGCACTGGAACAACTGGATGCACTGGTGAATCAGGTAATACTGGCCCTACTGGACCTACCGGCCGAACCGGTGTAACTGGACCAACTGGTGATATTGGTGTTACTGGTAATACTGGTGTTAGTGGTCCTACTGGACGCACAGGAACAACTGGATGCACTGGTGAATCTGGTAATACTGGCCCTACTGGACCTACCGGCCGAACCGGTGTAACTGGACCAACTGGTGATATTGGTGTTACTGGTAATACTGGTGTAACTGGACCAACTGGACGCACAGGAACAACCGGAATAACTGGTGAATCTGGTAATACTGGTCCTAGTGGTCCTACTGGTCGTACAGGAACAACTGGAATAACTGGCGAATCTGGTAACACTGGACCTACTGGACCTACTGGACGCACTGGACCTACTGGTGTAACCGGTGATATTGGTATGACAGGTAATACTGGTGTTACTGGTACCACTGGACGCACCGGAACAACTGGAATAACCGGTGAATCTGGTAATACTGGCCCTACTGGTCCTACTGGTCGTACAGGAACAACTGGAATAACCGGTGAATCTGGTAATACGGGTCCGACTGGACCTACTGGACGCACTGGTCCTACTGGACCTACTGGTGAAATTGGTATGACAGGTAATACTGGTGTTACTGGTACCACTGGACGCACCGGAGCAACTGGAATAACTGGTGAATCTGGTAATACTGGCCCGACTGGTCCTACTGGACGCACTGGACCTACTGGTGTAACCGGTGATATTGGTATGACAGGTAATACTGGCGTTACTGGTACTACTGGACGTACAGGAACAACTGGAATAACTGGTGAATCTGGTAATACTGGTCCTACTGGTCCTACTGGTCGCACCGGACCTACTGGAATAACCGGTGAATCTGGTAATACTGGTCCTACTGGTCCTACTGGACGCACTGGAACAACTGGATGCACCGGCGAATCTGGTAATACTGGTAATACTGGTCCTACTGGTCCTACTGGTCGTACAGGAACAACTGGAATAACTGGTGAATCTGGTAATACTGGTCCTACTGGTCCTACTGGTCGTACAGGAACAACTGGAATAACTGGTGAATCTGGTAATACTGGTCCTACTGGTCCTACTGGACGCACTGGTCCTACTGGTATTACTGGTGAATCTGGTAACACTGGTCCTACTGGTCCTACTGGACGCACTGGACCTACTGGCTTAACTGGTAATACCGGAGTTACTGGAAATACAGGTGCAACTGGTGTTACTGGTTATACCGGTCCTACTGGACCTACTGGTCCTACTGGACCTACTGGTCCTACTGGTATGACCGGTCCTACTGGTACTACTGGAATCACTGGTAACACAGGTACTACTGGTCCAACTGGACCTACTGGTATAACTGGGCCTACTGGTGATTTGGGGCCTACCGGTGTTTCAGGAACAACTGGTCCGACGGGTGTTTCTGGCGATAGATATAACACTCAAATACAAGGATTAACTACATTTAGTTATGACGTATTAGTTAGTGGTTTAACTTTTTACATTGAAATAGGTCTAGCGTATGTTCCCGGAAATACAATTGTTATTGTTGATTCAACATGGTATCAAAGATATTTTACTGCAACTATTCAAACTTATGATAGAAATGGAGGTCAAGTTGTATTGGGTAGTATAATCAGTACAAATCAATTTAATTCATATTTAGTAGATACTTCAATAAATTATGTATCATATACAAGAACATGGAATGTTAACTTAAATGCGCTTGGAAATACAGGTCCAACGGGTTTGACTGGTCCAACTGGTATGACTGGTTTTACAGGTCCAACTGGTAGAACCGGACCTACTGGTAGAACAGGCCCAAGTGGACCAACGGGACCAATAGGTCCAACTGGTATTACTGGTCCAACTGGTGTAGGTGGACAAGCAACAAATACCGGTGCTACCGGTATTACAGGAACAACAGGTCCACTTGGTGATATAGGACCTACTGGTGTTACTGGTCCTACTGGTGATTATGGAGCAACTGGACCAAGTGGTATAACAGGTACTACCGGTCCAAGTGGAGATATTGGACCAACCGGAGTTAGTGGAAATACCGGGGTTACTGGCCCAACTGGACCATACGGAACTGGATTTACAGGAACAACCGGTCCAACTGGTAGAACTGGTCCAACTGGTAGAACTGGTCCAACTGGACCTACTGGTACTACTGGACCAACTGGTGTTACTGGACAAACTGGTGTTACTGGTATTACTGGACAAACTGGTCCTACGGGTATGACTGGTACTACTGGCCCTATTGGTGTTACTGGAACTACTGGTGTTACTGGAACTACGGGTCCTGCTGGAACTGGTTTTACAGGAACAACTGGTAGAACAGGTCCAACCGGTATGACTGGTCCTCCTGGTACAGGATTTACTGGATGCACAGGTATTACTGGTGTTACAGGTATTACTGGTGTTACTGGTATTACTGGACCTACTGGTGATATTGGTATGACTGGTAATACTGGACCTACTGGTACTACTGGACATACTGGTGCTACTGGTGAATTTGGGGTTACTGGACATACTGGAACATTTGGCGGTCTCTCTTTAACCGATATTTTACCTGGCGGAACATTGAATTTAGTAGCACAACGAGATAGCACAGTAAAATATTACACAAATATTAACATCGGATCTGCTGAAAGAGGATTTAATGAAATACATGCAAGATCATTATATATATCAGATTCAACACTATTCCTGGGTTCTAATGCATCTTTATCTGCAAGTGCAAACGGCACACTGGCGTTACCTGTTGGTTCCACAATTGGTGGTGTAAATGCTGGATTAATTTCAATAACCGGTGCAGTAGATTCATCTTATAATTTACCATATGACGCTTCTAAAAATGCTGGATATATAGTTGGGTTTGATTTATGGGTTTCACAAATTGATTATCCCGGTTCTCTTGATCCAATGAGTGCAAATTATAGAGCAGATGCATCTTGGGTTGACCTTGGTCCTATAAAAGGACCGGTAGGAGATAGAGGTGCAACAGGTATGACCGGTATAACTGGAACAACGGGTCCTACTGCTGATACTGGTCCTACTGGTATGACTGGCCCGGCTGGAACAGGTTATACTGGACCTACTGCTGATACTGGACCAACAGGTATTACTGGCGTTACTGGTGCTACTGGTATTACTGGTATTACTGGTCCTACTGGTACAACAGGCGTAACGGGTCCAATGGGTGTTACTGGCCCTACTGGTGTAACAGGTATAACCGGTAATACTGGTATTACAGGGCCTACTGGTGTAACAGGACCAACTGGTATTACTGGAACAACCGGAACAACAGGTATTACAGGTCCAACCGGTATTACCGGTCCTACTGGTATTACCGGTCCCACCGCTGATACTGGGTACACTGGTAATACAGGTATTACTGGAACCACTGGTCCAATCGGTGTTACTGGAAATACCGGTATTACTGGACCAACTGGACCATATGGAACCGGATTTACAGGAACTACTGGACCAACTGGACCAACCGGTTCTAGTGGACCAACTGGGTTTACAGGAACTACCGGTCCAATTGGACAAAGTGGACCGACCGGTGTTACCGGTTTTACAGGAAGAACTGGTCCTACTGGTAGAGTAGGTCCTATGGGTCCAACTGGTCCAAGTGGAATACCAGGACAAGCTACGAATACAGGCGCAACCGGTTCAACTGGAATTAGTGGTCCTACCGGTCCAGCAGGCGATTCAACAAATACCGGTGCAACCGGTACAACCGGAGTAACTGGTGTCACCGGTGTGACCGGGGTTACAGGTATTACTGGTCCAGCCGGTGTTACCGGACCAACCGGTGTAACTGGCACGACAGGTGTTACCGGGCCAGCCGGGGTTGCTTCAAATACTGGCGCTACTGGTTTCACAGGTATTACTGGTCCTACTGGTGTAGGTGGTCAAGCAACAAATACCGGAGCAACTGGTTCGACAGGTGTTACTGGTCTAACCGGTCCTACGGGTATACCAGGTTCTGCTACAAACACCGGTTCTACGGGTCCAACTGGAAGCACTCCATGGATTTCAAATGGTTTAGACCAATATTATTCACAAGGTAATGTTGCTATTGGTAAAAATACAGCATCTTATACTTTGGATATCAGTGGTTCTCTGCAAGTGAGTCAAATTACAAGAGTAAATAGAATAACGGAACAAGTTGTAAACTTTACATCCGGCGTTAATTCAAATCTTGCTACCAGCACATCACTTGTCGTCGATTATGTGTTCGGTGGTATATTTTATATAAATACTTCGTATACTGATGTTTTATCATCTCCATTCAATTTGTATATAGTAAATTTGAATACAGCCGGTGATACATTTAGAAGTTTTACAGTGACATTGATGATGGATATAAATATTAATCCAACCTATGTAAATCAAGTATTTTTAAGTTCTAATTCAACTGCTGGCACTGTTGCATATACTCCTGGTTATTTGAATGGAACCATATCTGTGAATGGTGCAGCAACAACAGTTATTCAATCATTTACAATTGTTTATACAAATGGGGTATGGCGAGTACTTACAACCGTAAACAGTTATTTTTAATTCACATAATTTATAAGTCACTTCGTAGTTTGTGAACTACAAAAAATAAATTATTCAATAATTTATTTTTTTTGAAACTATTTTAGAAAAATATGCATAATATATATAATGCCATATTCTATTCGAAAAGTAAGTAAACGTCCATGTTATCGTGTTTATAATAAACGAACTAAAAAAACATTTGCAAAATGCGCAACCCGTAAAAATGCTGAAAAACAGATACGTCTTTTACGTGCATTGGAATATAATAAAAACTTTATTCCAAATGCGAGAAGACGTACTATGAGAAAGATGAAATGATTTTTGTGTGTTTACTGTGACAAAATATATAATTCGTTTTCGCATCATTTTTCTTTTCGGTAACTGTAATATATGTATCAAAACGTACAAGATATAATTAAAAAAGTAAAAAATAATAGTTCTTATAATACTTCTAATATGTGGAGCGAATTTACACAAAATTTAGAAACATATTTAGTAAATGGTGATTTAGATTTATATTTAATAAATAATATAAAACCACAGGTTTTTACATGGCCACAAACTAGTGTTCAAAACATAAATCAATTGCAGGTATTAGAAAATGATACAGAAAGTATATTTTATAAAACTCTACAAGTAAATAATTATGGACCCAAAGGAATATACTTACATAATAATATTCAATTAGACCGTGTCCAACAAGTTTGGAGTATTTATAACTTGGTAAAAGAATTTAAATTGTCACTCAATAATGATGAAATTGTTTTTGAATTTGGTGCAGGAACTGGACAAATGTCCGACGTTTTATCTGAACTAAATTTTATGGGGAGACATATAATCTATGATTTGCCATTAATGACGGTTTTACAAAAATATTTTATTGATAAAAAGGGTATCAAAAATACATTTATTTTAGATGATGAAGATATAAATATTATAAACGGAACAAATTTTTTACCTTGTAATCAAATAAATAGTGAAAAATATGTATTAGAATTACCAAATATAAATTTTATAGCGACATATTCGCTTACTGAATCTGATCTGAATACTCGTAACAAATTTAGTGAATATATGATAGGGTTTTCTAGGATATTTATTGTTTATTGGCCAGGTAAAAATGAAGTAGGTGATAACATTGATAATACTGAATATATTGAAATTATACGAAATAAAATTGAGAATACACATTATTGTTTTGACAGTGATAATTTTGGAAATGGTAAAGTATTTATGGCTGTAAAAAAAAGTATTCAAGATACCATGCAGTGAGTGATGTGGAATATTACAATTTTACAATCATATAGATTTTAACATTATATATTTATTATTATTATTTCTTGATAAGTAATCATAAAAATGTGTATCATCATTATGTGTTTTTATTTGCTTAAAAAAAGGTTCAATATTTGTAAAATATAATGCTATTATACCTTGGTCATTTGTAATACTAATAGGATATTCTGTTAATAAATTTAATAAATTATCATACGTATCATCATTTATTATTTTTGTATCATATAGCATTATTGTTGTCTGAAAATAATCAATATTCAAATTATATGTATTATCGAGTTTTGTAAAATATTCAGTATTGGTTTTATCAAATTGAATGTTTAATTTCCATTCATAAACAGGATATGCATCCGAGTGCGCTAATAATGTATTTTCGGTAATTTCATTCAGTATCGGCGATATATCTGAAAAAATGTTTATTCCGCAATCTAAATAAAAAATATAATGCCATTGCTTAAAATATATATCAAATAAATGTAATTTATGAAATTGAAATTTTTTTTTATTCCAATGTGACGGTCTATCCATTTTCTCTTGTATATCAATAAAATTATCTGAAAAATTAATATTTGGAAAATATTTAATTGTAATATTATTATTTTTTATAGTATCACAATCTAATAATTTATCATCATATAAATCGTCTCCAACTACTAAACATATGTTTCCGTCATATTTTCCATTTGTTACTAATTGATTACACGTATTAATAAACTTATTGAAATATTCTTTATCGCATAAAAACACCACACAAATACTCATTGTTTATATTTGTACCATACTATATTTATATTATTTATATATTTATTTTTTACCAATCTTATATTTTGTCGAGAACCTTATAAATACATCGTTTTTGAGAACTTTTGTAGAATGTTCTCAACACCTTTACAAAAACTTCTATCAAACAATGAAATCAAATAGATGGTGTTTTCTTTTTTACACAATCTATATAAACATTTTTATCGAATAGTTGAGAACCTATAATATTTATATATAAAAATATATAAATATATAATAATCATATTTTATAAAATGTCAAATTATCAGGTGAAAAACATAGATGTAGATGTATATGAATATAAAAAATATTTTTGTTTTGATAAAATAGATATTGAAGTATGTTCTCAATATATTAATCCAAATACTTATAATATTATTGTAAGAAGAATTGACTCGAATCAAGGATGGAATGATGATATACAAGTATTAGTTTATTATAGAGAACATGAACACACACAAATTGTTCAAATTAGTTCATCGCAAGAACATGAAAAAATAGTAGAAATTGTAACTGATTTTATTATTGAAGAATCGGATGTTCTCGTTAATAAAACTCCCATATACAATTTGATTCCTTTTCCTGAATATATGTTGACTTCAAGAGAAGAATTCAATGACATATTCTCATCAGATATAGTATTATTACCGAGTTCTATGTATGCAATCGGGTTGTCTCGAAATGGATGTGTATATATTTATAACGAAATACATAGTAATTATTTTATGATAGAAGATTGCGTTCGTCATATAATACGTGTTGCTTTGACATTTACAGAACATCGACATTTTTATTTTGTAATAAGTGCATATGACGGATATATGGAGGGTCATTATAACAATGTTCGCACAATACCTAAACAAATTGGGGATACTGAATATTCAAATAAACCGGTAGTTTTATTAGAAAATGAAAACGAGTATGCGGTTTTACATAATAAATTATATGTAATTGCCCAGGCAAATCATAAAGGTATGCCTTATGTTTTGGATGTAGTTGACCGCCATTATTTTTATCATAATTTATATAATCCGTTTCGTTCTTATCATCGCGGTATTCCGTTCTCAAAAAAGGAGAACAAAATTGTTTTTGGAGGACAAGACCGGGGAGGTAAACACAATTTCGTTAATAGACGAGATATCGAAATGTCACAGCGCGATTATTTTAGAAGTGACGCAGTATCCAAAGAGAACATTGTTTATGAAGGGTGGATAGATCGATATGATATGGTGAATTATAAATATATATTGGATATTGATGGTAATTCTGCAACCTGGGATGCTACTGCATGGAAATTGAATTCTGGGTCGGTTATTTTCAAAACGGAATCTGTATGGCGTCAATGGTTTCATGTTCAGTATTTACCAGATGTACATTATATTGAAATAAAAGATGATTTTTCAAATTTACAAGAAAAATTTCATTGGTGTGAGAACCATCCAGAAGAATGCGAAATTATGATAAATAATTGCAAAGATTTATTTCAAAAGGTCTACAAATATGTGAATATTATGGAACATACTCGAAAAATTATAGAAAAAATAGTTGAATAAATAGATATAAATGTTTGTATTCTATGTATTCTATATATTATTATGAAAGTTCTCGTATACGGCGGAAAAGGATGGATTGGAGAACAATTTGTAGAAATTTTACAAAGTTCTCAAATAGACCATGTTTGTGGAATTGCACGTGTGGATAACAACGCCGATTTAATAAATGAAATCGAGAACATAACCCCAACTCATATTATTTCATTTATTGGGAGAACCCATGGAAAAATAGGGGATAAAATATACCCAACCATTGATTATTTGGAAGAAAAAGGGAAATTATTGGAAAATGTTCGCGATAATCTATATTCTCCATTATTACTTTGCGAAATATGTAGAAATAAAAATATACATTTTACTTATTTAGGTACTGGATGTATTTTCAAATATGATGAATTTGAGAACAATCCAAAAAGTGTTGGATTTCAAGGTTTTTTTGAATGTTCTCAACCTAATTTTTTTGGTTCATCTTATTCAATTGTAAAAGGATTCACTGATAGATTATTACATTTATACAGTGCAACCGCTTTGAATTTGAGAATACGTATGCCTATTACCGGAAAAAAGAACCCGCGAAATTTCATTACAAAAATAACAAGTTATGAAAAAATATGTTCTATTTACAATTCTATGACTGTCTTACCAGAAATATTACCTTATGTTCTCGATATGATGAAAAAAAAACAGACCGGAACAGTCAATTTAACCAATCCTGGTCTAATCAGTCACAATGAAATATTGCAAATGTATCGCGATATTGTCGACCCTACATTCACTTGGCAGAATTTTTCCGAAGAAGAGCAGCGCCAAATATTGGCATCTGATCGTTCGAATAATTATTTAAACACCACATTATTAGAATCATTGTACCCAGAAATCAATAATATAAATGACGCTGTTTATAATTGCTTGGTCGAATATAAAGATTCTATATCAAAAAATGAATAATTAAAATGTATATAAACCTATTTTATAATATAGTTGAGAGTTATATTATAAAAACAAACATAATGAACGGAATGGTAGAAATGTCAGAGGAACAAAAAATCATTCTCGAAAATCTCAAAAGTGGACAAAACTGTGTCATTGACGCCATTGCCGGCTCTGGTAAAAGTACAACTATTTTATCCATTTCGCGAGAACTTGCGCATAAAAGTGTTCTCCAAATGACATACAATTCTATGTTACGCCACGAAGTAAAAGAAAAGACCAAATTGTACAATATCAAAAATATCAAAGTCCATACATTTCACAGTTTAGCAGTTGAATATTACATGTTGAGTGCACATACAGACACATCATTGCGATATATTTTACACAATCAATTACCGGCCCGTATTTCAATTCCAAAATATGATTTAATTGTATTGGACGAAGCACAGGATATGACATTTTTATATTTCAGATTGATGGTAAAATTCATTAATGATATGGGAACACCTTTCCAATTATTAGTATTGGGTGATTATAAACAAGGTCTTTATGAATTTAAAGGCGCGGATACGCGGTTTTTGACACTTGCATCAGATATTTGGAAAAATCATCCTCTTTTGTTCAATAAAGAGTTCTCATATAGTTCATTAAGTATGTCTTATCGCATTACACAACCAATTGCGGATTTTGTAAATAATGTATTATTGGGAGAACAACGTATGTTTGCATGTAGAAATGGAGAACCTGTACAATATTATCGTCAATCTCGTATGAATACAGAACGTTTTGTTATTTCCCAAATTACACAATTGTTAGAAAATGGTGCAAAACCGAGCGATATTTTTGTATTGGGTTCGTCAGTGAAACGACCCAATAGCAATATACGTAAAATGGAGAACGCACTGGTCGCGAATAACATACCATGCCATGTTCCCATGATTGAAGGTGATAAAATAGATGAACGAGTTATTGATGGAAAAGTGGTGTTCTCAACATTTCATTCTGTAAAAGGTAGACAACGTAAATATACGTTTATTATAGGATTCGACAATAGTTATTATTATGACGCGAAACGTGCGTCCAGAGAAGAATGTCCAAATACATTGTATGTAGGTTGTACGCGTTCTACGCATGGTTTGTATTTATTAGAGAAGAATGATTTTGATACGGATAGACCACTGGATTTTTTGAAAATGAATCATCATGAGATGAGAACCCAACCATATATTCAATTTCGAGGAATACCTCAATCCATTTTTTATGAAAAAAAAATCGATAAACAAAGTGAAGCCGCGACCCCAATATTCAATATCACACCCACGGAACTTATTAAATTTATTCCCGAGGCGGTTATCGACGAAGTTTCGCCTATTTTGGATAGAATTTTTATCAAAGAAACCAATCCGGAATATATTGAGCTTGAAATGCCAACTGTTCTCAAAACGCGCAAAGGATTTCATGAAGATATTAGTGACCTAACTGGTATTGCAATTCCATCTATGTATTATGACTATATTCAAAAAAAATACAACAATGATACGGCGCCTATTTTGTATACCATGATACAACATAATATTATTGATATGAAAGAGAACGAACATAAATATTTGAAAAACATTATCAATGAATTGCCAGAAACATGTCAAACTCCGGCCGATTATTTGTATATGGCGAACATATACGTTGCAACACAAGAACGTCTTTATTTTAAATTAAAACAAATTGAAAAATGTGATTATAATTGGTTATCGGAATCCATCGTTTATGATTGTTTGAAAAGATTTGAAGAAATCATTGGTATAGAATGTAAAACGAGAATACCTGTGTTTGAACAATCTTTAATAGATTATTCTATGCATGATGAACATGAAGAAATCGATGCCGTTTTAAAACCATTTTTTCAAGACGAGAATATAAATTTCCGTTTTTCCGCTCGATTGGATTTGGTTACCGAAATTAGTGTTTGGGAATTGAAATGTACGACCCGAATCACGATTGACCATTTATTACAAACCGTTATTTATGCTTGGTTATGGCGAATTATTATTGATGATAATGAGAACCCACGAACAATTCGTATATTAAATATAAAAAGTGGAGAACAATATAGATTAGATGCAACTATGGAAGAATTAACACAAATTGTGGTAGGACTTTTGAAAAGCAAATATACAGAGCAAGCGCCAAAAAATGACGAAGAATTTATTGAAGAATGCAATGGCATTATGTAAAACGAAGTACAGGGTAAAACGAAGTACAGGGTAAAATGAAGTACAGGGTAAAATGAAGTACAGGGTAAAATGAAGTACAGGGTAAAACGAAGTACATGGTAAAATATCATACAAATAACCTATGATATTTTTCTTTTTTTATAAAAACTACAACAAGATAAAACTAAAAGTAATAAGTAGCAAAATTTTCAATATTGTATGTTTTTAATGGATTAATGTTTGTTACATTTGTGAAATTACCAAAAACATATAAATCGTTCAAAACATTACTGTAATTCATTGAAACAACATTGGAATTCAAATCATTATATCTTGAACTTCCAAGTCGTAACCAAGTATTTGTTGAAAAGTTCAACGAAGCTATATATCGAATACTCAATGCGTTATTTGAACTATCATATACAGTTGTAAAATCGCCACCAATATGTAATCTATTATTTACGTCATCAAATGCGATTCTTCTAACAATACCATTTGTTCCGTTATTGCTTGCATCGGTATAACCTAATCTACCCCATTTTTTGGTATTCGTATTATAAACTGCCAAATAATTTGCAGAAAGACTAGTACTACTAGTATCAAATACATTTGTAAACGAACCAGCAACATATAAAATACCACTATTTCCATCAAATTTTATATCCAATACTTCGCCATTGACTCCTCCCCAAGTAGGTGTGTCTATATCTAACCAAACATTATTTGATATATCATATGCTACAAAATTTGGAGAAAATACATTTTTTCTTGTTCTATCACTGGCTTTTGTAAATTTACCACCAATATATAAAATATTCCGGTTTGTATCGATATCAAATACATTTGGTATACCATTCAATCCATTATAACTAAAATCACCTAATGGTTTTAGACTAGTTGTAGATATATTATAGACAGTATTGTAGTTGGTATTGTATTGTGCAAAATTATCGGTCATTGTATTGAATTGACCGCCTATATACAAATTAGAACTCGTTGAATCTAATACCATTGCATTTGCATATGTATTGAGACCACTTTTTATATTTCCACCCAATACTGTAAATCTGTTTGTATAAGGATTCCAAATTAATGCATTATTTGTTGTCATTGTCATTATTGCATCATTACCTGCGGTAATTAATCCTCCAATAAACAATTGTCTATCTTTTGCAATTGCTAATGCGTTGACCTTGGACCCAGCAGATAAACCATTATTTGTATTTCCAATAGATGAACCTAGTGGCCACCATGAATTTGTATTTATATTCCATGCTGCAATATTATTAGCACTCAAATCATATCCAGTTGAATCGCTCACTTTTGTGAAATTATTACCACCTACATACAAGAAATTTGCACAATTATCATATACCATTGCATAGCAAATGTTATTTAATCCATTTGTAGCACTAGTACTTCCACCTAATGGAGTCCATCGTTGTGAATTAATGTTCCATGATGATACACGGTTTGAAGATAAATTTGTAAATGATACATCATTCACGGTTGTAAATGCACCGCCAATATATAATGTAGTATTGGACATTGTAATAGCATTCACTTGACCATTTGTTCCATTTTGTGTATTTTTAACCCCATCTGTTGATAATCTTGACCATGTATTTGCGCGAGTCCAATATATAATATAACTTGCAGATGTATCATATGAAGTTGTGAATCCACCTGCTACGAACAAATTTCCACAACCATCAAATGTAAGCGAATTTGCATATGTATTGAGGCCATTTGTTGCAACTGTTCCTAATGGTGACCATCGTTGAATTATAGGATTCCAATATGCTATATATCTTGCACTTTGACCTACATTTGAAACATCATTTGTCGTTGTAAAACTACCGCTAACATAAAGACGAACATTGAATGAATCGTATTGCAAGGAATAACATACGTCAGATAAACCATTACTTGCATCTTGACCAAGACGTTGCCACATTTGATTATTAATATTCCATGCTGCTATATAATTAACCGCATAATTTATATTTGACAAATCTGTTACTAGCACAAAATTTCCTCCTACATAAAGGATTTGATTACTATTATCAAATGTAATTGCGTTTACAGTACTATTTGTACCGTTTTGAATAAGTGGATATTTTATCCAGCGATTTGTTTGTGGATTCCACACTGCATGACTATTTAAATTATACAAATTAATAGTATCGTCTTTCACCATATTAAACTGACCTCCTACAAATAGATTACCACTATTGTCTATTGTAAATGCTAATGGTATTTGGTTTGTTCCATTATTTATTGTATTTGCTTGGGCGTTATTTCCTAATGTACTCCATAATTGACTTGCTGGATTCCAATAGGCGATCCAATTTGCACTTAAATCTCTATTTGATGCATCGTTAAGTTTTGCAAATGCACCTCCTACATACAAACGATTGTTTGAATTATCGAATTTCATGGACCGAATCGTATTATTTGCACCATTGAATGTATTTGTTCCCAATGGTAACCAACGTTGTGTTCCGATGTTCCACGATGCAATGTAGTTAACTGGTAAATTAACATTACTTGAATCACTTACACCTGTGAATGTTCCACCTGCATATAATATTTGATTGCTATTATCCAATGCTATTGAATTTATTGTTGCATTTGTTCCATTGTTCGTAGTTCCTCCAAGCACGGACCATTTATTGAGTGACAAATCCCATGAAGATATACGATTTGATGTAAGTGAACCACTACTATCATAAACAGTTGTAAAAGCTCCTCCTACATATAATTTGTTTATTTGTTTATTTAATACCATGGAATAACATGTATTATTTAAACCATTTGAAATATTTGTACCAAGTGCAGACCAACTTCTAGTGACATTGTTCCAAATTGCAACATTGTTTGCAGTTACATTTACTAACTCACCGCTCAATGATGTAAAATTGCCACCTATATACAGATTATTATTGTCGTATATTAAAGCGTTTACTGCACCGTTTGTTCCATTTGAAATACCAGAGCCCAATCTTGTAAAAGTATTTGTTTGTGTATTCCATAGAGAATTATAGTTTGCATTTTGTGTTGATACCGTATCTTTGGTTGTTGTAAAATTGCCACCGACATATACCAATTGATTTGAACTGTCATATGCAATTGTATTACATTGTGAATTCAATCCATTAGCGGCATTTGTTCCAAGTGTGGACCATCTTGATGTACTATTATTCCATATTGCTACGTAATTGGCAGACGGGTCGGATTGTAATCCATCTTTTACTAACGTAAAATTACCACCCATATAGAGATTGTTGTTATTGTATACCAAGGTATTGACTGTTCCGTTTGTTCCATTTGAAATATTGTTACTACCAAATAATGACCATCTATTTGTTTGTTTATTCCATGTGGCATTGTAGTTTGCAGAGAGAGTATTTGATGTATCTTTTATTGTCGTAAATTGACCTCCCACATATATTATTTGATTTGAACTGTCATATGCAATTGTATTACATTGTGAATTCAATCCATTAGCGGCATTTGTTCCAAGTGTGGACCATCTTGATGTAGTATTATTCCATATTGCTACATAGTTCGCACTTGGGTCGGACTGCTGTCCATCTCTTACTAATGTAAAATTACCACCAACATACAAATTGTTATTGTTGTATAGCAGAGTATTAACTGCTCCATTTGTTCCGTTCGTAGCTATTGTATTTCCTCCAAGTGTAGTCCATTGGTTAGTTGCAATATTCCACTTTGCTACGTTGTTCATTGACAAATCAACTGCCCGGCTATCTCTTACAATATTGAATGTTCCACCAATATAGACAACTTGGTTACTTATGTCAATATCCATACTAGAAACTACACCAGAGGTTCCATTGGATGCAGATGTTCCTAACATGGACCATTGATTTGTGGATATATTCCATGATGCAACTCTATTTGCAGTTTGTGATGTATTTACCGAATCACTGGTTGTTGTGAAATTACCACCAGCATATAAATTACCAGTCACCGAGTTGTATATAACTGCATTCACATAACTATTTACGCCATTATTTGCACCTTGTCCAATTGGAGACCATCGTTTATTAGAAATATTCCATGATGCAATGTAATTTGTGGATATATCGACGTTACTGAAATCACGTGCTTTTGTGAAATTACCTGCAACGTATAAAATTTGGTTACTAATATCACGGTCAAATGCATATACATCCGCATTGACACCGTTTGAAATACCTTTTACAATAGAAGAGCCTGTTGGTGTAATCAAAGTACTACTTGTATCATAAATTGCAATATTGTTTACAGAAGAATCTACTGTTCTGAATAGATATAAATCATTTTTATTCGTACAAATAAAAAGACTATATGCCACCGCAGTTACATACTCACCTGTTGATGACATTGCAATATCAGTTCCATATCCAAGGATAACAGTTTTTGTTGTGATAAGAATCCAAGTATTTCCATAATCAATTGATTTATAAAAACTACTTCCAGTGAATAAAATTTGATATTGACCATTGGACGACATTGCGTTTCCTGTCCAGGACAAATTCAATGTAGTATCTACAACCCAATTCACACCATAATTACTTGATTTATAAATATACCCACTACCACTATATGCCACAGCAGTTTGATATTGTCCATTGGATGATATTGCAATTGAATACCAATTGATAGCTGGCGTACTTGCATTTAAAACAAAAGTAGAACCATAATCATTTGATATATAAATATAGTCATTCACTGCCGCCAAACTTTGATATTGCCCCGTGGATGACATTGCTACTGTCTGTGCATTGCGAGTACTCGTCCAAGACACTCCATAATCACTTGATTTAATACCTCCTCCTGCAAGTTGATATTGTCCAGTGGATGACATTGCTATATCCATACATAATTTTGTTCCAAGTGCTGTTTTTTGAACCCATGTAGCTCCAAAATCATTTGATGTATAAATATAAATATTATATCCCCCTGCTGTTTGATATTGACCTGTAGATGATATTGCTACGGCATACCATTCTCTACTTCCAGCATTAGTATTTGCAACCCAATTAACCCCATAATCACTTGATATATAGATATTTCCTGGCGTACCATCAACTGCTGTTTGATATTGTCCAGTGGATGATATGGATATTGCTTGCCATTGTTTACTAATGTTAATATTGACCCAAGTATTTCCAAATGTACTTGGAACTAATGTACCACTGCTTGGGTCTGGAACAATAACCATTGATTTAGTAAATATCCCACCAACATACAATTTAGTATTATCATATGGTGAAATTGCATATACAGGAGAATTCAATGACAACAAGGATGACCACGATGAATCACTTATTGTATTGTATATTGCAACGTCTCCCGCATTTCCACCTACATACAAATTACCATTACCATTATAAAATGCAACCGCATTTACTGCTCCTTTACTTACATAATTGCGTACTGTCGACCATTGACTAGTTAATACATTCCACTTTGCTAGATTATCCACTGTTTTATTGCCACTGTTATCACTAACAGTAGTGAATACACCGCCAATATAAATAACTTGGTTATTCACATCAACATCCATTGCATTTACTACTCCATTCGTTCCATTGGATGCAGATGTTCCTAACCTGGACCATTGATTTGTCAAAGTATTCCAGGATGCTACTCTATTCGCGGTTTGTGATATATTAGATGAATCGCTTGTTATAGTGAAATTACCACCAACATACAAATTACCGTTTACTGAATTGTATACAATTGCATTCACAACACTATTTGTTCCGTTGTTTGCACTTTGTCCTAATAGAGACCATCGTTGGGTTGCAATATTCCAACCTGCAACATAATTTGCTGATATGTTCACATTTGTTGCATCATTTGCTGTTGTAAAATTTCCAGCAATATATAATATTTGTCTCGCCACATTGCGGTCTATTGCATACACTCCCCCGTTGACACCATTTGAACTGGTGGTTCCTAATGGTGACCATTGGCGATTTGCAATATTCCATGCTGCTATATTGTTTGCAGTTATTTTTCCTCTGCTATCTTTTACTGTATTGAATGTATTACCACCTACGTATAGTATTTGATTGATTATATCTATTTCTAATGATTTTACTTGACCACTAGTTCCGTTTGAAGTAGGTGTTCCAAGTAAAGACCAATATTGACCACTAATATTCCAAACAGCAACATAATATGCGCTTAATACAATATTGGATGTATCGTATACTTCTATGAAGTTACCACCACAATACAGAAGATTGTTACTATTATCGTATGCATATGCATATATGGTTCCATTGGTTCCATTTCCATCATTTGAATAACGCCCAATACCGTTCCACAGTTGATTTGCAATATCCCACTTTGCGATATTATTCATTGAAAAATCAACCCGTCTGCTATCTCTTGCGATACTAAATGTTCCACCTACATATAATGCTTGATTAATACTATCAAGTTCCAACGATTTTATAACACCGTTTGTTCCATTTGAACTAATAGTACCCAGTGGCGACCAATATTGTCCAGATATATTCCAAATAGCTACATAATTTGCATTCAAAATAATGTTTGAACTATCAAATACTTGTGTAAAGTTACCGGCGCAATACACAATGTTGTTACTATTATCGTATGCATAACTATATATAATTCCATTTGTGCCATTTGTTGAATAACCGCCTAATCCCGACCATTGATTACTCGATATATTCCATTTTGCCACATTGTTGATTGATATATCAACTAGCCGACTATCTCTTACTACGTTGAATGTTCCGCCCACGTAAACAATTTGATTACTTATATCAATATCCATTGTAGAAACTGCGCCCGATGTTCCATTCGATGTCGATGTTCCTATTATGGACCAAGTTTTTGTATTTGTATTCCACACTGCCATATTATTTGCAGTTTGCGATATATTCACTGAATCATTTGTTGTTGTGAAATTACCACCTATATACAAATTACGGTTGACTGAATTATATACTATTGCATTAACACTACCATTAGTTCCATTATTCGCATTCAGACCAAGTTGCGACCATCGTTTAGTTATAGTATTCCATGCTGCGACATATTTTGTGGACATATTTACATTACTTACATCATTTGATGTTGTGAAATTACCACCAATATACAAAATTTGGTTACTAACATCACGAGAAAACGCATTTACAATACCATTAACGCCATTTTGTATGATGGAGCCGAGTCTTGACCATGTATTTGTTTGTATGTTGAATAATGCATTGTAATTGGCTGGAATATTTGTTGAAGTACCGTCTTTTACAGATGTAAATGCACCACCAACGTAGACATTACTTTTATTATCGAGTGTTATTGCGTATGGTATTTGATTAACTCCATTATTTTCAGTATTTGTGTTTCCAAGTGTGTTCCATAATAGATTAATTGCGTCCCAATATGCGAGTTGGTTTGCACTTAAATCGAAATTTGTACCATCATTGACTGTTGTAAATGAACCTCCTACATATAAACGAGCATTACTATAATCATATTTAAGCGACCATATAGTGTTATTTCCACCATTCAATGAACCAACTCCTAATTGTGACCAAGTTTGTGTTGGAATATTCCACGATGCAATATATTTTGTAGATAAATTAACGTTGATTAAATCATTCGCATTTATAAATGCACCTCCTACATACAAATTTTGATTAATAGAATCTAATGTCAATGAATAAACCGTGTTATTAACACCATTCAGCGTATTGAATCCATTTGAATACCATATGTTATTAGTTAAATCCCATGAAGCCATATTATTTGCCTTGATAATATTTGACCCTCTGCTATCACTGCCATTTGTAAAGCTACCGCCTACATATAATTTATTGTTAACATTATCAACAGACAATGTGTAGACAGTATTATTTGTTCCATTATTTGACGCATCTCCGTATCTGACCCAGGTGTTTATTATTGTATCCCATATAGCTAGATAATTCGCATTTATGTTAAATTTTTCACCACTAGCAGATGTAAATGCGCCACCTACATGTAATTTGTTATTATTGTAAATAATCGAATTCACTGTTCCATTTGTTCCATTTGAACTATTTGCACCAAATTGATTGTAAGTATTTGTTGTTGAATTATATATTACAACACCATTTAAATTTTTTGTTATAGTTCTTTGCAAATTACTAATATATTTTAAACTACCGGCAGATATGTATAAATTATCATTTTTGTCCATAATAAACTGTATTGAAAAAAACCCATAATTATACGGATAATCACCAAAAAGATATTCATCAGTATTACCCATTTTATACCATGAATTATTTAAAGTATTATAATATACAGTGCCGCCATATGTATAATATTGTCCACTTGCATCTGTTACATAACTAAAATCACCATTAACATATAATCTTTTCGTTTTATTATCAAAAAACAAACCATTAACACTAGCACCGTATACACCTCCACCAATTGAACCACTGTTCGGTAACTCTGATAACGAAAACGATGTGTTTAAGTCAACTGTTGAAATGTTATGACTATAAACCGCACCATAGTTGAAAACATACTTTGATGATGCTAAATAAAGTATTTGATTACTAATATCTAATGTGACATCATAAAATGCACCTCCACCACCCGGATAAAATGCTCTTGAAACAAGTGTTGTTACATTTCGCGAAGTGAGGTCAAGTCTATACAATGCAGTACCATTACTGCTAACAAATCCAGCTATATATAAACTATTATTAACTGGATTATAAACCATTCTATTTACCGAGTCAATCATCACCCTGTCACCATTAACAATAGCAATCCATACTTCATTAGTCAAATCCCATGCAACCACATTTTTGTTGGTTATTCCGGAGCTGCTGATGCTATTATATGTTTTATCATATAAATTTATTGTAGCAGAATTGTATAAAAATACGTACAATAATTTTGAGTTTACATCTATATACATTGTCGTCACATTACCATTATAAATATATGGTCTTACATTACTATAATTATCAGTAACTGGAATATTTCCTATTGGAAACCACCGCTGTTTTTTAATATCCCATTTTGCAATTTTCGATACAGAATTAGATAATGTTCCACTACTATCGCTTGTACTGTAAAAATTACCACTAACATATAAAATTTGATTACTTACATCTATTGTTAATCCATTTACACTATCATTTGTTCCATTTGATGTAGGTGTTCCTAATAACGACCAATATTGTCCATCAATATTCCAAGCTGCAATATAATTTGCATTCAATTGAATATTTGACGAATCATATACTTTTCTAAAACTACCACCTTGATATAAAATATTATTACTACTGTCATATGCATAAGAACCAGCACTATTTTGACCCGCATATGCGCCAAACCCTACCCATTGTTGTTTTGCAATATTCCATTTTGCTACATTATTAATTGATATATCAACAATTCTACTATCTCTTACAATATTGAATGTACCTCCTATGTATACTTCTTGATTACTCATGTCTATATCAATAGAATTTACTATACCAGACGTTCCATTTGATGTTAATGTTCCAAGACGACTCCATCGTTGTGTTTGTCTATTCCATGCTCCTATATAATTCGTTGAGACATCGACGTTACTTGAATCACTTGTCTTTGTAAAATTGCCACCTACATACAAATTGCTGTTTACTGAATTATATACAATTGCATTGACATAACTATTTGTTCCATTGTTACTGTTTTGGCCAAGACTTGACCATCGTTGAGTTGCAATATTCCATGATGCAATGTACTTTGTAGATATATTCACATTAATTAAATCGCTTGCGGTTGTAAAATTACCACCTACATATAAAATTTGATTACTGATATCACGTTCAAATGCATAAACTCCTGAATTAACACCATTTGATGTAGATGTACCTAGTAAAGACCATTGTTTATTATTAACATTCCATATAGCAATATTATTTGCAGAAATTGTCCCTCTCGTGTCGTAGACTGATGTAAATGTATTACCACCAACATATATTAATTGATTATTAATATCGATTTCAATCGTTTTTACTGCTCCATTTGTTCCATTTGAACTATATACTCCGAATGATGTCCAATATTGTCCATTAATATTCCATGCAGCAATGTTATTAACTGGTAATACTATATTTGAAGCATCAAATACTAACGTGAAATTACCACCACAATATACTATATTATTAATACTATCATATGCATATGTGTTTATAGTACCATTAGTTCCATTATTATAATTAGATGACACACCTAATAATCCCCATGTATTCATTGATATATCCCATGAAGCAATATTTGATGCATCAATACTTATATTTCTACTATCATTCACTGAATTAAAATTACCAGCTACATAAAGTTTATTCGTGGATTTGTTCAAAATTATACTATTACACGTATTATTCACACCATTACTCGCGGCTGTTCCAAATAGAGACCATGTATTGTTAGTATTGTTCCATATTGCTACACGGTTTACAGAGATACTCATTGTTTCACCACTTACTGATGTGAAACTGCCTCCTACATATAGGTTATTATTGTTATACACCATTGTATTTACTATTCCATTTGTACCATTTGAATTAACAGAACCCAATGTAGACCATTGTTGAGTTAAAACATTCCATTTTGCAATGTTATTTGTTGTTGTCATTCTGATATTATCTTTAACTGTACTGAATGTTCCACCTACATAAATGATTTGATTAATTACATCTATCTCTAATGTTTGCACTAATCCAGATGTTCCATTTGATATAGGTGTTCCAAGTGGGTACCAAGATTGTCCACTAATATTCCAAATAGCAATATTATTTGCACTTGATATTATGTTTGATAAATCATATACTTGGGTAAAGTTTCCAGCGCAATAAATAATATTATTACTATTATCATATAAATATGCATATATTGTTCCATTTGTACCATTTGATGAATATCCACCAATTCCATTCCATTGTTGTGTTTTAATATTCCATAATGCAACATTATTAATGGATAAATCAATTTGTCTGCTATCTCTTGCAATGGTAAATGTTCCACCTACATACAATAGTTGATTATTCACGTCTATATTCAGTGATGTTATTGCGCCCGACGTTCCATTTGATGTAGATATGCCCAATCGTGACCAATATTTACCAGAGACATTCCAAACCGCTATATAATTTGCATTTAATTGTATATTGGATATATCATATAGTTGTGTGAAATTACCACCACAATATAACAAATTCGTAGTATTATCATATGTGTATGTATTTATAATGCCATTTGTTCCATTATTTCCGCTACTTCCAAAACTACCCCATTGTTGCTTTGCAATATCCCACTTTGCAACATTGTTGATAGATATATCAAGTAGTCTACTATCTCTGACTTTATTGAAAGTACCTCCAACGTACAATGTTTGATTACTTACATCAATATCAAGTGCACTAACAGTACCGGACGTTCCATTATTTGATGCATCTCTACCCAATAACGTCCAATATAGTCCATTAACATTCCATGCTGCAATATAATTAGCAGTCACTTGTATATTTGAACTATCATATACTTGTGTGAATGTTCCGCCACAATACACAACATTATTCGAGCTATCGTAAGCATATGCATATATAAAATTATTTGTTCCATTACTGGAATGACCACCAAACCCGACCCATTGTTTTCTAGAAATATCCCATTTTGCAATATTGTTCATAGTTATATCAATTTGTCTATTATCGCGAACAGTAGTAAAGGTACCACCAACATATATGCAATTATTTTTACGGTCCAATGTCAAAGTCGAACATACAGCGCTGGCACTTACTAATCCATTTGTAGCAGCAGTTACACCGCCAGTGGTTGACCAGATATTGGTAGAAACATTCCAAATTGCAATTTTTGACGCGCTTGGGTCTGTTTGCATACCGTCTTTCACTTTTGTAAAAACGCCACCTACATATAATTGTTGATTAACACTCTCATATACCAGTGTATTACATGAATTGTCTAATCCATTTACAGACGCAACTGACCCACCTAGTGTATTCCATAATTTGGTATTATTATTCCATGAAGCGACATATTGTGCAGTTACTACATTGTTTGCGGAACTTTGCGCGTTTGTAAAAGCGCCACCTACATATACGATTTGATTACTGCTATCAACTGCAATTGCATTACATGCACTATTCAATCCATTATAAGTGGATGTTGTACCGAGTACAGTCCAGAATTTTCCATTTATATTCCATACTGCAATCTTATTCGCAGTTAATTGAATATTGGACGCATCATACACAGTTGTAAACGTCCCCCCACAATAAATAATGTTTTTACAACTATCATATACTGTTGCATTTATTACTCCATTTGTTCCATTATTGTAGAAAGAACCAACTCCATCCCATTTATTTTTACTCAAATCCCATGAAGCAATATTATTTGTAGTGAGTATATTCGCACCTCTTGCGTCGCTGACATTACTGAATAAACCACCGACATATAGTTTGTTTCTGATACTATCTAATTGCAATGCATAACAACTTCCACTTGTTCCATTTTGCGAGCCAGATGCACCTAATACCGACCAAGTATTTAATTTTGTATTCCATCTAGAAATATATTTTGATTGGATAGATGTTCCTGTACTACCAGTATATGAAACATATTGAAAATTACCACCTACAAATAATGTATTATTGCTATAAACCAATACATTTACGGAAGCATCAACACCATTATTCGACGATGAAGTTCCGATTCTTGACCAACAATTAATTTTTGCATCCCATGATGCAATATAATTTGTATTTGATAGTGTAATATTACTATTATCATATACTGTTGTAAATTCACCACCAACGTACAGTATTTGATTACTTGAATCCATTGCAAGTGTATTTATAAAAGCACCTGACTGGGTTCCATTATACAATGGTGTTCCCAATAATGACCAGTATTTTCCAGTAACATCCCAAACTGCAATATTATTTGCACTTAGGTCCCCGTTGGAAGTATCACTTACTGAACTAAATTTTCCGGCGCAATAAACAACATTTTTAATACCATCATATACGTAGGTTTTTATTTCACCGTTTGTTCCATTTGATGTATCGAATCTATTGTTCGTAATAGTAGTCCATTTATTCGTTTGTATATTCCATTTTGCAATATATTGACTTTGAATTGATAATAAATTTTTACAAACATCAATCGTTGTATTATCTTTAACACTCGTGAAATTACCACTTACATAGACTTGTTGATTTTTTGTATCAAGTGCCATAGATGTAACTGGACCATTTGTCCCATTACTTGACATATCAGCAAGTGTATAAGGAGTTATTTGTGAAAATTGTAGATTGTTGTACATATAATTGGATGCATTAGAATATGGACTTATTGATTTACCAAATGCACTCCATGTTTTAGTATTTAAATCCCATACACTTATATAGTTTGTTGGTAATTTAATGTTACTTGTATCATATGAAAAACTTTGATTTCCTGCAATATACACTTTTTGATTATTGCCATCCAATATAATTTGATTACATGTTCCATCAATACCATTTATAATTGGACCTGTTCCCAAAGAATTCATCAAAAATGCACTAGTATAATTGTTCAGTGCAAAATAACCGATTCCATTCGCATAATTCGAATTTGAATTAAACAAAGAATCATAAAACAATGAAAATTTACCACCGACATACAAATTATTATTTTTATCGGTCACTAATGTATTCACATTATTATTTGCATTTGTGAACAATTCCCATTTTTTAGTGGATAGATCAATTCGTGATATGTAATTACCAGATGCAGTGACAAATGAACCACCCACATACAATTTATTATAACTTGAATCTAAATACATGGAATATAATACACCCCCACCTATGCTTGTAGTTCCCAATGAAGAATATGATTGAGTACGAGCGTTCCAAACTGCTACTGAATAAATTGGTAAATTGCTTTCAGGATATGAATTAGTATATCCAGGAGTATATACAGTGTTCAACCCAGAACCACCTAGATATAACAATTGATTACTCAAATCGAACGCAGATGAATTTACTTGTGCCTGGAAACTATTATTAAACCACAATCCATTTCCATTGACACTATTATAAGGAGGATAGAAAGTTTGCGTTTTTATGTTCCATATTCCAATTGAACGTATTGATGTTCGGGGATTATTTATTCCATTTCCCTCTAAAATATTACCACCAAAATACAAAATATTATTACTTGTATCTAGTTGCATTGTATAACATGTACCAATTATTCCAGTAGCGTAATCTCCTTCTACTGAACCATTGTTTCCTATTCTCACCCATCTTTGTTGACTAATATTCCAAGAAACCAATGATCTTGCAGTTCTTGGTGTGAAATTTCCAATTGAAGCTCCATTTTGCGGAATTACCCACGATGAATCTGATAAAAAACTAAAATTACCACCTACATACAATATTTGATTGCTTGCATCTAATACCGTAGAAAAAATGTTTTGAGTTGAATCGTTGGTTACCAAAACAAATGTGGAATTCGCACCAGTAACGTATGTATAAACTCCATTGTTCTGATTAATACCAAGAGGTTTCCATCGTTGTGTTTTTGCATTCCATGATGATATCATATTCGAACTTTGTATAGTATTAGAAGTATCAGAAACTGTGTAAAAATTACCACCTACATACAATATTTGATTACTCACGTCCAATGACATAGTATTTAATTGTCCACTAACTCCATTATATATTGGTGAACCTAATAGAGTCCAATATTTATTTTGTACATTCCATGATGCAATATTATTTGCAGGTAAAATTCCATTACTGCTATCATAAACACTTGTAAATAAACCGCCAAAATAGATTATATTTTTACAAGAATCATATACTGATGCATTAATTGTACCATTACATCCACTTGAATAACCAGTTGAACCAAATCCACTCCATACATTTGTAACAGTATTCCAAATAGCAACACGGTTCAAAATATATGTTGTACCATTTGAATTCAATGAGTTTGCAAAATCACCACCTACATAAACAACTCGTTTATTACTGTCAAATACCATTGACCTACATGTTCCATCAAGACCGTTTTTCGATACATCTGACAATCCTAATTGTATCCAACGACTATAACGATTATTCCATTTTACTACATAATTTGCAGGTTGATTTGAACCATATAGATCATTCACTGTTCTGAATAACCCACCAACATACAATTCGTTATTTCTATTATCATAAGATATTGTATTACATATTCCGTTCAATCCATTTTGTGCAGAATTTCCGAATCTTACCCAGCTATTCGTAGTAACATTGTAATATGCAATATAATTTGCGTTCACTACATTGTTCACTCCATCATATACATTTTTGAATTCTCCACCCACATATACTCGTTTATTACCACTATCATAGAACACAATATTACAAGATGAATCTGTACCATTATAAGTTGATGTTCCCAATAATGACCATGCATTTTTATTTATATTCCAGGCGGCAATATAATTTGCATTTAATTTTCCATTACTATTATCATATACTTCTGTGAAATTTCCACCACAATATATAATTTGGTTAGTTGAATCATATGCATAAGAGTATATAAAACGATTTGTTCCATTACCAGCAAAACCTCCTAATAACAACCATTTATTTGATGAAGGAATCCATTTTGCTACAAAATTTGAAGATATATCAGGAACTCCATAATTACTTGTTTTTGTGAAATTGCCACCTACATACAATGCATTATTTGTATTGTCAAAATATATAGATTTACCCATACCACTTAAACCATTTGGACCTAATGTTGACCATGTTTTATTATCAGAATTCCATGATGCTATATAATTAACTAATAATGAAATATTAATATCATCGTATACCGTTACAAAACTACCATCTACATATACAATGTTATTATTTCTATCGATTGTTATATCATTTACGGTTGCCGATGTTCCATTATTAATGTTGGAACCCAATGGATACCAGCTGTTTGTGGTCAAATCTAGATATGCTATATTCAACGCATCCGTAGCTACATTGGATGAATCCGCTACACCGAGAAAATCGCCACTGATATATAAGCTATTTGTTTTATTATCATATGATAAATATCTCACTGTTCTGGAAGTTCCATATGTAAGTGTATTTGATGAAGATTTATATCCTATTGGCGACCATCGACTTGTTACGGGGTTCCAAGTTGAAATATAAGGAGTATTTAATCCTACATTACTAAAATCTTTGGAACTGGTAAAATTACCACCCGCATACAATATACCTTTCACTCTATCAAATGTGATAGTTAAACAACTCGCATCGAACCCGTTTTGTACAATCGTTCCGATTCTCAACCACCTATTTTTTGATATATCCCATATAACTCCATAATTTGCTGAAATAGCACCTGACGTAGAATCTCTTACATTTGTAAATGTACCTCCTATATACAATTGGTTAAAACTTGGGTCAAGCGTCATTGCAACGCAACTGCCATCTATTCCATTGAAACTTGTATCTGAAAATGTAGATAATCCTAATTTATTCCATCGTTGGGTATTTATATTCCAATATGCTACCCCATTTGCACTTTGGTCAATATACGATGCGTCACTCATCTTCTTGAAATTACCACCAATATAAAGATTTGTATTGTTCTGATTTCTATTGTCAAATACCATTGCAAGACAACTACCATCTAATCCATTGGATGATGTTGTTCCCAATGGTGACCATCTCAATGTATTAATATTCCATGATGATATATACTTTGAAGTAAGTGATAAATTACTTGCATCATTTACAGTAACAAACCCGCCACCAACATATAATAAATTTGTATTATAATCATATGCCAATGAAAAACATGATGAACTCAATCCATTTTGAATAACACTTCCCATTATTGACCATGATTGTGTATTTGGAACCCAATATACAGCATAATTCGCGGTTTTGCCGGATACTAATGTAGTCTTGTCTTTTATTGTTGTAAATGGCCCACCGGCGTATAAATTTCCACCTCCATCTACAATCAATGTACTACATGCAGCATTCAACCCATTTTGGGTTGAATTTCCAATTGGTAACCATCTTTGTGTAGAAACATTCCAATATGCAATATAATTTGCACTTTGACTTACAGTAGATGCGTCTGTAACTGTTGTAAAATTACCACCGACATACAAAACATTTGCGTATTGGTCATATGCAACTGCATATCCACTCGAAGACAAACCATTTTGACCGGTTATACCAAATGGAGACCATACGCGTTTTTTCAAATCAAATGAAGAAATATAATTTAACGTTGTTGATGTATAACTTGCATCATATACGATGGTGAAATTACCACATACATATAATATTTGATTTGAAGTATCAAGTGCATACGAATATACACTACCACTTGTACCATTACTAATTACAGCATCCATGCCCATTCTTGACCATCGTTGACTATATGGATTCCATATTGCTACATAGTTTGTTAATAATGTCCCTGATGCATCATAAACTCTATCAGAAGCTCCGCCTGTGTACAAATTTTTACTTTGATCCAATACAAGTGCAAATGAATTTGCGGATAGACCGTTTTGTGATGCCGTTCCTAGTAAAAACCATCTTTTTGTTGATACATTCCAACCGGCAATACGATTGCTAGTTGTTATTGTACCGCTCGCATCACTTACGTTTGTACTAGACCCATTTTGAACATATAATATATTATTACTGGTATCTAATGCAATGCAATATGAATTGTAAGGGCTTGGATACAAACCATTACTCACATCTGTTCCGAGAACTCCCCATTTTTTATTTATAATATCCCAATATGCTACATTGTATGCTCGTAATGACGTATTCACCGAATCATATACAATATCAAATCCGCCGCAAATATAAAGCCAACTATTACTAGTATCTAATATCATTTGTCTAATAATCCAATTTGTTCCTTGTTGGGATGAACCATTTATTCCAACACTTTCCCATAAATTCGTGTTTCTATTCAAAGCTATTATATGACTATTAAATGATGCGCCTTGCGGATTGGCATTGTACCCTCCTATATACAAATAATTATTACTATTGTCTAGTGCAAAAGAAAATATTTGCGTTGATACAACTCCATTATTAGCAGCTGTTTGTTGACTCGTTTTAAGTCTGTTCCATCTATTTGATGAAATATCCCAATAGGCAACGTTAGTTACAGCCAAACTAGTATTTGATATATCCGATGCAGTTGTAAATGTTCCACCAGCATATACAATATTATTACTATTATCATATAGCAAAGCACTGCATACTCCACTTGTTCCTGCTAAACCATTATTAGCACCAGAACCGAGTGGTGACCAACGTTGAGTATTTATATTCCATGATGCAATTAATTTTGTACTTAAACCTACATTGGATGTATCTGATGCGGTTGTAAACATGCCTCCAACATATAATATTTGTTTGCTACTATCGATTGCTAATGAATTCACGTCCAAATTTACACCATTAGATGTATAGCTACCCAATGAAAACCAATGTTTATTGGATACATTCCATCCAACTATATTATTTGCTGATATTTGAACATTACTTTGATCATATGCTGTTGAAAAGCTTCCCCCACAATAAATAACATTTTTACAACTATCATATACATATGCATTCACATTAGACGTACTTCCAGTAATGCCATTTAATGCATATGCACCAATTCCTTCCCAGTTACTTCGTTGTGTATTCCATGCAGCTGCATAAGGGAATGCAAAAGTGGTGAACCCGGTATAATTTCGACTGTCTTTCACTGTTGTAAAATCACCACCAACGTATATTTTTTGATTACTCACATCGTATGTTAATGTTCTGCATAATGCAGTCAATCCATTACTTGTACTTGAACCAAGTGGTAACCAACGATTTGTTATTAAATTCCATTTTGCTATATAGTTTGCATTTTGACCTACATTTGAAACATCAGAAACTGTTGTAAAATTGCCACCAACATACAAAACATTATTAATTGTATCATATGCCAATGAATTACTGTATGCATTCAAACCATTGGAAGATTGTGTTCCCAATCTTGACCATGATTTAGTAAGTAAGTTGAAAATACCCACATAATTTGTAGTAGTCAATACCGTATTTGAACTATCATATACTGATGTAAAATCACCACTTACATATAAATTCAGATTACTACTGTCAAAAACAATAGATCTGCACTGTGCATTTGTACCATTATACAATGGACTGCCAATCAATGACCATGAATTCGAATTTCCATTCCATACTGCTAGATAATTCGCATTCAAAATAATATTTGTTTCATCATATACTTGGGTAAAGTTACCAGCTACATAAATAATATTGTTGAAAATATCACATGCATATGAATATATTTGTCCATTGGTTCCATTCTTTGAATAACCACCCAATCCTTTCCATAAACTGCGTTCAACATCCCATCCGGCTATATAATTCGTACTAATATCAATGGACCTTCTATCTCTTACTTTCAAAAAATCACCACCAACATAGACTACATTGTAAACATTATCATAAGTTATTGCTCTACATAATCCAGTCAATCCATTTGTTTGCGTAGTATTTGTACCTAATTGTCCCCATATTTTATTATTTACATCCCATGTTGCTATATAGTTTGCACTCTGTGTAAAATTGACAGAATCATATACAATTGTGAAATTTCCGCCTATATATAAATAATTTCCTATTAATGACATTGTAGTACAATATGAATTTGTTCCATTCGAAATCAAAGAACCAAACCGAGACCATGTCTGTGTGTTGACATTCCAAGCTGCTACGTAGTTGGTGTTTGTCAATATCCCATTTACACTATCAAATACATTCTGGAAATTTCCTACAACGTACAAAATATTATTATAAAATAAAAGAGCATTACAAGATAAATCCACACCATTATATGTATAACTTCCTAATCTTGACCATGTTTGATTACTTATATTCCATGCAGCTATATTATTAACATTTGTTACGATATTGCTTACATCGTATACTTGCGTGAAACTACCTCCGCAATAGACTACATTGTTAATATTATCATATGCATATGCATTTATTTGTCCATTGGTTCCATTCGTAGAAATATTTCCCATACCATACCATTGATTTACTATTTTATCCCAATAAGCAATATAATTGACATTTTTTGTGGTGAGTGTTGAATCATTTGCGCTTGTAAAATTACCGCCAGCATATACTTTTTTATTTATATCATCATTTGCAAGAGAATAACATGGTGCATTTAATCCATTTGATTTTGTTGAACCCTGTTGGTACCAGTAACTATTTTTTAAATTCCATACAGCAGTATAATTTGTATTAGTATTTTTTCCATCATTAACATTCAAAAAATTGCCACCTACATACAAATCATTATTGAATGTATCTATTTTGAGTGTATTACATTGCCCAACTATTCCATTTTGAGTTGTCAAATTGATTCCAATTGGATTCCATACATTCAAAGATAAATCCCATCTAGCTATGTTGTTCGCTAACAAATTAGCATTTATATTATCATTTGTTCTTGTAAAATTTCCACCAATGTACAATATATTACCTGATTTATATTTGATAATTGAATTTATTGGGCCATTCAGTCCATTTTGAATGTTTGTTCCCATTAAACTCCATCTTTGTATGATATTATTCCATATTGCAGAGTTGTTCGCGGTTTTACTAGAAGTTACATCATTTACTGTTGTAAAACTTCCCCCTACATACAAGTATGAATTATTATCTTGTATTAAAGCATTGCATGCAGCGGTTCCACCAGTTACACCATTGTTTGTAGCCAAGTTTATTCCAGTTTGTGAAAATTGTTGTGTATTTAAATTCCAAATTGCAACATTATTTGTAGTCAATGTAAGGGTTCTTGAATCAATCGATGATGTGAATGAACCGCCTACATATAACAATCTATTTACTGGGTCTAATAATAATGCGTTTACTGGACCGTTTGTTCCATTTGCAGCGGTTGATATTGCGCCAAGTGCTGACCAAATATTATTTGAAATATCCCACATGGCTAGACGATTTGCTTGTTTTGATGAACCAGTTGTGTCGTTGACAACAGTGAAAGTTCCGCCCACATAAAGCATTCTATATTTAGGGTCAATTACCATTGAATAAATATATCCATTGGTTCCTTGTGGCGTAGGATATTCTGGACCAAGTTGATACCATGTATTCGTATTGAAATTCCAATATGTTATAAAGTTTGCATATACGGTTTTTGGTTGTAATGTACCATAATAAGATGCTGTATTTTGTCCTCCAACAAATAAATTTTGTCCGGTTGCATCGAGCGCAAGTGCATAAACGGGATTATTGACTCCGTTACTAATAATTGTACCTCCCATTCTTGACCATCGTTGAGAAGTTGTATTCCAAATTGCGCAACTTGATACTGATAATGAATTTGAACCGTTATAAGAAAGATCTGCTGTTGCGCCAACATTTCCTCCAAGATACAAATTACCAGATGAATCAAAAAGTAATGCTGTAATATACGTTGAAGAACCACCAACACCAAAATTAGTTGAACTATTAGTAAGAAATACACGGTTTTTTGGATTCCATCTTGCAATATATGAATTATTTTTTCCGTTATTAATTCCATCCGATGTAGTGAGAAAACTACCACCCATGTACAAATAATTATTAACATTATCAAATGCAAGTGATACAACATAACCGTTTGCACCGTTATTTGAATCTATTCCTAATGGACTCCATCTTTTTGTTATCAAATTCCAAGCAGCAATATTATTTGCACTCATGTTTTGGTTCGATATATCAGATACCCTTGTAAAAACACCACTTACATACAATATTTGATTACTACTATCAAGTGCAAATGCATCACCAAAACTACTATTACCAATACCATTTTTATTCGAATTTACTCCTCCAAATGTTGACCACATTTTTGTTGAATTATTCCAGATAGCAACTGAATTTGCACTTGGGTCGCTTTGTAACCCATCTAGAACTTTTGTAAAAAATCCTCCTACATACAATACTTGATTACTGTTATCAAACAACAGAGCATTTACTCCTGTCCCTGAAACACCGTTTGTAGTCGATGAAGTTCCTGAACCTAATGTTGACCACATTTTTGTTGACACATTCCAATATGCTATTGCATTCGCACTTGGGTCATTTTGTAATCCGTCTACTACTTTGGTAAAAGAACCGCCAACATATACCAATTGATTACTACTATCAAGTACAATTGATGTACTTGGACCATCCAGACCACTATTTACCGAAGTACCGAGTGCTCCCCATGTTTTTGTATTGTTGTTCCAATATGCAACGTATTTTGAATTGAAATAACTGGTTAATGAAGTATACGCAAAGATAAGACCACCGGCAACATACAATATTTGATTACTACTGTCCATTGCTAACGAACTAACACCAGCACCACTTGTAGTAAAACCATTACCATCAACAACATTATCTTTTCCTAATAAACTCCAATAACTTCCATTTATATTCCATGCAGCAATACGATTTGCATTGAGTGATATATTGGAAAAATCGTATACCTGTGTAAAAGTGCCACCACAATAAACAATGTTTTTAACACCATCGTAAGCATACGCATTTACGTTTCCATTCGTTCCGTTCGATGCATAACCACCAAACGCCCCCCATTTATTTGTTTTCAGATTCCAGAAAGTAATACAATTACTCGAAAAATCTGTTGAATTTGCATTATGAACTGTTCTAAATGCGCCACCAATGTATATGTTTGAATTACTTGAATCCAACAATATAGTATTGCAATTACCGTCCAATCCATTTGTTGTTACTGTATTTCCTCCGAAAAATGACCAGTATTCATTTGTAATATTCCACATGGCAATGTAATTTGCACTTTGGTCAGATTTGTATTTGTCGCTGACTGTTGTAAAATTTCCTCCAATATACACTCTATCATAATTGAAATCATATACTAATGAATTGCATTTATTATTCAATCCATTTCTGGATGGGTCATTGAATCCTAAAAGTCCCCATGAATTTGTAGTCAAATCCCATTTTGCCACATTCTTTGCAAACAATACTATATTACTTGGGTCATATACCTGTGTAAAACTACCACCTACGTATATTACATTGTGGAAATAATCATATGCATAAGCATTTATCACTCCATTTGTTCCATTGCTTGCTACGTTTCCAAATCCATTCCATTGATTTTTTTGAATATTCCATTGCGCGACATAATTCGTACTTATATCTACACCTCTTATGTCTCTTGCTCGTTTGAAATTACCACCTGCATACAATTTCAGATTACTATCATCGTACAATAATGTAGTGCAACTTGCATCAACTCCATTTTTTGATACATTGTTTGTTCCTAATTGTGCCCATTTTTGTGTTTTTATATTCCAACGAATTACATAATTCGCGCTTTGATTTGAAAACGACGCATCATTGGCGATTGTAAAATCGCCGCCCATATACAATGATTGGTTACTTGTATCCAATGCAAATGCTCTACATTGTGCATTCAATCCATTTGATGGGTCTATACCAAATTTCGACCACCGTTGACTATTTGAATTCCAATATGCCACATAATTTGCAGTTGATAAAATATTACTTACATCCGATGTATTCTTGAATGTTCCACCTACATACAAAATTTGATTACTGGTATCTAATAAAAGCGCATTGCAGGAACCATCTGTTCCATTTGTATTGTTGCTTCCAAATGATAAAAATACTGATGCAGAACTTTTCCAAATAGTAACATTCTTTATATTTTTTGTTGCAACTTTGTCTATAACTCCTGTAAATGAACCTCCAATATAAACATTTTTATTAGTATCCAATTCTATTGCATAGCCCAATGCACCGGATAAACCAAATAAAGTAGATCCGTTCAATGTAGCGATTGGAATCCAAGCATTATTTTTGATATCCGCGGTTACAAACCCGTATGTATAATATGGATTTTCTCCATTCGGACCAAAGTAAAACGTAAGCGCACCCGCAAGATATAACAAAGAAGTGCTAGCATCATACAAAAGTGAATATACTGGTCCAGTAACTCGGGATACTCCACCAAAAATGTTAGTCCATTTATTTGTAAAAATTGACCATTTTGCAATATAACTCGCAGTTGTATTAGTACTATAATAATCATAGGTAGTTGTGAAACTTCCACCTACGTATATTTGTTGATTACTATTATCATATATAATACTATAACAACTACTATTGACTCCATTTATTATACTTTTGCCACCTATTTGTGACCATAATTGAGTAATCATATTCCAATTTGCAATATTGTTTACAACAATGGAATTTCCACATAAATCAGAATTGTTTGAAAAAGAACCTCCAATAAATACACTTGTATTTGTCAATGCAATTGCGTTACATTTACCATAAATTCCATTATAAATTGTACTTCCTAATGCATTCATTCTATTTGTTGGGATATTCAAATATGCTACGCTTTTGATATTGTAAAAATCATAGTTGTTTATATTGTAAATATTTGTTTTATTGTACAAAATATTGACTTCACCATCAGTCAATGCTCTTTTGTATATTGTGAATTCATCTACACCTCCTGTAAATATTGCTTGTGCTCCATATGATGAACTAGGTATATATCCAATATAATTTTGAGTTCTCGTAACTGAATTCAAAATATATGGAATAACTCCACTAGCTTTACTCGAAGTTCCATTCACATAGTGAGTTATGACTGTTGTATTATTTACAAAAGTAAAAGTGAAGGCAAAATGCGTCCATACATTTGACGGGTAATTTTTAAGAGTAATCTGGAATCTTGATTGTCCTGCATTTTTTACAGAAATATATATTGTATCTATATTTCCGGCATTTTGAGTATATGCTGTTATATAATCATCTGAACCATTACCGAATGAGAAAAAACTTTTTGCTGGGTTAAAACCGGCAAGTACCCAAAATGCTATTGTAAAACCGCCATTGATAGGTGAAATCATTGTACTTGGTAATGTAGGTAAAGTTGCGTATGCATTTGCTGCTCCATTTGAATAGTAATGTCCAGTTCCAATGTATCCTGGGTAAATAGTCGACCCACTGACTGCACCGGTTCCTAATGTTACTGATGCAGTAACATCACTATTCAAAACTGAATTATTCAAACCGGTTGAAACATCAAACGAATATCGTATATATTCACCCAATTGAGTAAAATTACCACCGATGTATAGATTACTGTTACTTGTATCAAATGCAAGTGAACTACAAGGTCCAATCATACCATTTCCAAAAGAAGTTGGTGATGAAATCACTGACCACAGCTGTGTATTCAAGTTCCATGCTGCCAAATAATTTGCATTGTAACTCGACGAAGAATCGGTAACTGATGTGAAATTTCCGCCTGCGTAAACCACTTGATTTGAAACATCCTGTGCAATTGTATTACAAAAATTGTTCAACCCATTGGATACATCTGTTCCAAATTTGGACCAAGTATTTGTGTTGTTATTCCAGACGGCAATATAGTTTGCACTTTGATTTTTTCGCTTACTGTCACTCACGTTTCTGAACGATCCTCCTACATAAACATAATTATTACTTATATCATACAATAAAGTATTACAACTGGCATCCAAACCATTTTGATTAGTTGCACCAACCGTTGCAAATGAACTGGTATTTATATTATAAATAGTTATACTATTATCAGATACATCTATACCATTATTTGTTCTTTTGGTAAAAGTTCCTACTATATACAAGTCGCTAGTACTTGTATTGAATGCAAACGAGGTTATTGTACTTGCTGGGTTAAAACTGGTAGGATAATCAAAAATTTGCGATGAAATGTCTATACGTACAATTGAATTCTGTTGATAAGTTGAAATATTTCCGTTACCGTTCAATATGTATTGACCGTTCGTAGATATTGTTTGATAAGCCCCATCATTAGACATACCTATACCAGTTACTGTGCCTGTTATTCCATAATTTGTCCAACTTACACCATAATTATTAGAAGTATAAATATTGTTTGTACCGTTACTGTTAATTGTTGTTTGGTATTGACCACTTGATGTCATTGCAACGCCTGTCCAATTCCCATTATTCAAAGCCGTAACCGATGTCCATGTTGTTCCATAATCCGATGATACATAAACATATCCTCCTGTTGTATTTGAACCGACAGTTTGATAGTTTCCAGTAGACGATATAGTACATGCTCCGTATACACCATTCGGTAAATAACTTGTTGATACCATATTGAATGTCACTCCATAATCAGATGAAGTATACACATTTGTTCCTGCAAGTATAATCATATAATTACCCGTCGTTGAAATTGCAGCATTGTAATAGTTCAAATTATTTAAGCTTGTTATGTTTGTCCAAATTCCACCATAATTACTACTCACTGATATTTTGTTATTGTTATCACTTGCTATCATATATTTTCCATTTCTGGATATTGCGGATGCTTTACAATTACCATAATAAATATATTTATAATATTTTCCATAATCATAAGAAGCATATAAACCTACTGTATTTGCTACAATTTGAAATTGTCCATCATTGGATATTGCACCATTATACCAAGTATTTGCAATATATGTAGTTAATTCGCTCCATGTTCCATACCCTCCAAAACCTCCATACAAATTAGATGACCATAAACTTGTTCCACTAGTACCTGTTGCACCTACAATTTGATATTTTCCATTTCCAGAAACCGCTATAAAACTTGTATTTGATGGTCCTAATACACTGGCAAATCCATTCTTTCCTATATTATTAACAGTAGAAGTTGCATTAAATGAAAAGCTACCGCCCATATACAATTTATTATTAGGATAATCAATGAAAATATCGTATATATACACTGCGGATGTTGGTACCATAAATCCCAAATTGTAAAATATATTTTGATATCCTGAATTATAGTCTATTATTCCTCTGCTATTATAAACTAATAGATTTGCTGGAATATACATATTATTTTCAGGATAAGCATCCCCATTGCATGGAACCATTACATAATTTACACCATCTCCTGCTATGTACAATAGTTGATTTGAAACATCCCATGATAATGTTCTCACTCTACAATTACCAGAATTTCCGTAAAATACACCATTTAACCCAACTGCGCTATAACCCGGAAAAGTTGGAGCTTGATAATATGGAAGCTTGTTAGCAATAGGAAGTACACCAACAATGAAACTTCCTCGTCGAGTCATATAGCATCCTCGAAATTGATAACTAGACGGACTCGTTGAACATGCCGTCCATGTTACTCCATAATTTTTTGAAATATATAATCCTGCTGTTGTATTATATGGTGATAAAGTTCCATCTTGTGCTCCAATTTGATATTTTCCATCCGCTGACATAGATATTCCCCAAAAATCACCACTATTTCCAGGAGTAGTCATATTCCAATTATTACCATAATCACTTGAACTTGCTAAAAATGAAAAACGGATTGCTCTTGTCTGATATTTTCCATCTGCGGACATAGCGATACCGTTCGCACCATTTCCATTATTTGTACCACTTGGAATTCTCCAAGTTACGCCATAATCACTTGAAATGTAAGTCGCTTGATTTGATACAGCCGTTTGATATTGTCCAGTAGATGATACTGCATTACCATTCCAGTCGTTGAGACCATTCACTGAAATTGCACTACTTGTTATTTTTGTCCAACTAACTCCGTAATCACTTGAAACATACATATAATCTTGTGTTACGGATGTTGTAAGTGCTGTTACAGTCATATATTGTCCATTATCTGACATTCCGGCTGAACGATAATATTTCTTCCCGATGGAACTATTTGTTTGAACCCAATTACTTCCATAATCACTTGATACATATAAATATTCTTGTTGAGTTGTATATAACATGTATTGACCTGTATAACTAACGGCTACTGCTTCACTGCCCACTGTAATTGTTGATATATTCCTTATTCTTGAATATATATCATAAAAAGCTCCTGAAAACCCATAAACATCGGACCACCACAATCGCTGATTTCCAGTACTGGTTTCATAGCCCGGCATTAACCAATAGTGTCCATCATAACTTGCTGATGGAGATGAATATACTCCATTCAAAAAAGTTCCTCCACTATTATAACTACTTAAAGAACCTAAACTGTTAACAGCATTATTAAAAAGATTTACGTAATATGCACTATTCTCTATATCGTCTCTTGTTTTAGAATATAATGGCGAAACATCATTTGTAGACAAATCCATTTTTCCTATTCCTACAACAGTTCTTGTACCATATTTCGTATAAACCTGTGAAAAATAACCTCCTATATACATGTAATTATTACTATAATCGATTGCCCATGCCATTACACTACCATTTGTTCCTGAAAGACCGTACGGATCAATTGTGTTCAATCTTTTCCATCGTTGTGTTATTATATTCCAAGTCATGATATCTCCTGCCGGTTGAGGCGTAGAACCACTGTATGGTGTTCCGTCAGCTGGTATCGTATTTGAAGCATCAGAATAGTAAGGTAAAGTTCCACCTACATATAATTTACTATTACTTACATCAATATACATTGATAATACAAATTGAGAACTTGCAGCATAATCACTTGGTCCGTAAACATACCATGATGGACCTACCGATTTCCAGTTGAATAAACCATTATTTTGATTAACTCCTAATTTTTCCCATAAATTTGTTTTATTGTTCCATGCTGCTACCATATTCGCGTTTTGATTATTGATAGAACTATCAGATACTGTACTAAATATACCACCTATATATACTTTATCATTGCTTGTATCATATACAATAGCATTGACTACACCATTGTATGCAATTCCTGCAACACTACCATTTGTTCCATTTGATGTTACAGTACCAAATAGTCCCCATGATTTAGTTTTTATATCCCAATATGCTATATTTTTTGCAGGAAGAGAACCATTCGCAAAATCATATACTTGTGAAAAATTTCCACCTATATATAAACGTTGATTACTTGCGTCATATACCGATCTATTTATGAAGCCATTTGTTCCACTTATTATACTACCACTCATAGCATAATCACCAAATGCTTTTTGCCAGAAATTAGTTTGTGTATTCCACATACCTACGTAGTTCATTGTGAACGTTCCTCGTAGGTCTGTTACTGTCGTGAAATCACCACCAACATAAACATATCTATTAACACTGTCATACACCATTGTTCTACATATTGCATTCAATCCATTTTTCGATGAGTCACTTGCAAAATTAGAACCCATTTTTGACCATCTTTGTATATTTATGTTCCATATAGCTACATAATTTGCGCTTTGGTCTGCTGCGGATAAATCGGTTATTTTCTTGAAATTACCTCCAACATACAATAATTGATTACTGACATCAATCGCTAACGCGTTACAACTTGAATCTACTCCATTTATATTACTAGCTGTTATGGAAAGAGTCGAACCGATAGTTGACCAATATAGTTTTGTAATATTCCAAACAGCTACGTTGTTTGCAAACAATGATATATTACTTGTATCATATACTTGTGTAAAGGTACCTCCACAATAAATTACATTGTTGTTTCCATCATATGCATATGCGTTTATTTGCCCATTTGTTCCATTGTTGATATATTCTCCAAATGCACTCCATAAATTTGCAGAAGGGTCCCATGATGCTATGTAACTCATGCTCAAATCTATACTTCGTTTATCGCGAACAGTTGTGAAATCTCCTCCCACATACACTTTATTGTTGCTACTATCGTATGATATTGCTCTGCATGTGGCTCCAACACCATTATTTGTCAATGAAATTCCTCCCAATGATGACCATATACCAGTTTGAATATTGTATACACCTACCCTATTCATCAAAACATTTTTGGGTGGTATCGTTTCATTGTACAGGAATAAAACGTTACTTTGAGTCAATATTTTCGGGAAAATATAGAATTCGTCTATGCCTCCATTAAAAATGTTGTATCCGGATGTTCCCGCTATATTCCAAGAAGATGACCCTAAATAAGAATAATTTCTTATTACGGAAGTTGGAAAATTAGTGGCGTTGTAAGTAACAACTAATGAACTGTCAATATATATATTCCAAGTAGTTACCGTTGCACTTACATAAGTAAATGTCCATACCACATGATGCCAAAGATTGTCATTGAAATTTCTAGCAGAATATGTATATGAATCAGTTGTAGTTGGATTTTTCCATGTTTTGAATGTAAGTGCGCCATTGTTGATTGTATCATTGACATAAAATGTAATATCGTCATTGCCTAAACTGTTACCCAAATCAAAAATAAAGGTTTTTATATTTGGTGAACTTGTATTCACTTTGAACCAAGTTGATATAGATAATCCATTTGTTGTAGAAACCATTGCAGCGGGAAGTTGTGGTAATTGTAAATACTGCAAACTCGATGAATTTATTAGGAGAGAACCATTCGGAACTTTGTAATCGTTTGTTGTAATTGATGCGCCATTATATAACGTTGCTATTCCATTTATACCTGAATTGATAGTACTTTCAATTGTGTTACCAACTATATTACTTGGGTCAAATGAATACCCAATATATGCTGAATTGCAGACACTTGAACTCAAATCATTGAAATAAATGAATCTTGTGAAATTTCCACCTACATACAATTTTTGATTGTAATATTTCAAAACAGTACATGAATTGTTCAACCCAATACCATAGATTGGATTTTGAACATACGGTAAAGTTGACCATGTTTGAGTGATTGCATTCCATGCCGCTAAATAATTGGAACTTGTGTCAAGATTACTCGGGTCACTGACCGTTGTGAATCCACCACCAACATACAAGATTTGATTGGCCGTGTCCATTACTAATGCCGCGCAACTTGCATCCAATCCATTTTTCACATTCGAACCCAATTGATACCAATATTGTTGATTAATATTCCAAACTGCAATATTTCTCACATTCAATACTGCATTATTTGAATTGTATACTTGTGTAAAACTACCTCCTACATAAATAACATTTTTACAACTATCATATACATATGCATTTACTTGTCCATTTGTTCCATTAATTGTACTTGTACTTACACTACCAAGTCCTTTCCATATTTGATTTGACACGTCCCAAATACCAATTGAATTTAAACTCAAATCTAATCCCCGTGAATCACGTGCACTTGTGAAATCACCACCGATATACAAAACATTATTACTGCTATCATATGCTAATGTTCTACATATTGCACTTGTTCCATTATTTGGAAAACTCGAACCGATTGGTTTCCAGCACTTTTGTATCGTGTCCCAAGATGCTACATATCTAACATTGGTTGATATATTACTTGTATCAAATACTTGTGTAAAATTACCTGCGCAATAAATTTGTTTATTCACATTATCATATTCGTATGCATATATTATACCATTGGTTCCATTACCTACATATGGACCCAATCCTTCCCATTTTTGTGTAGATATATTCCATGATGCAATATAATTCAAACTGAAATCGATTCCTCTATTATCCTTCACCGATGTGAAATCACCACCCACATACACTACATTGTAACACGAATCATACGCAATATCTCTACATGTATTTGATAAACCATTTGTTGCAAAGGTAGTACCTCCGAATTGTGACCATTTACTTGTTGTAATATTCCAAATTGCAATATTATTTGCACTTTGATCGGCAAATGATACATCACTCACTTTATTGAATCTACCGCCAACATACATTTTATTGTTGACATTATCATATTTAATAACATTACAACTACCATCGAGACCATTTTGAAGCAAATTTCCCAATTGAACCCATGATTTATTCGGTATGTTCCACTTTATAATGTAGTTTGCTGGTATATTAATATCCGATGTTACGGATAAATTGTACATAGTTTTTACTTCTGCATCGGATAATACTACTCCAAAAAAATACAATTCGTCTATTCCACCATTAAAATATGGATATGCAACTGTACTTGATTTTCCTATAAAATTATTTCCACGATTGTAATTTATTCCTGGTGGATATGCGCCCGAATTATATGTTGTATATAATGCACCATTCATGTATATTTTCCAAAATGACGTCGACCCACCATTTACTGTTAATGATTGAGCCGGGTTCAAATTAGTTACTGTCCAAACACAATGATACCATACATTATTATTTACATTTGGAACTAATGTATTTGATAAATCTGACCAATTACCATATATTGAACAACCCAATGCATTGTTGTAAATATATGAACTTATAACAGCATTCGACGGGCCATTTCCAACCTCAAATATTGGTGCATTATTTTGCGAATTATTAGATCTGAACCAGAATGATATTGAAAATCCATCTTTATCTGGCCAAGCACTTACACCAGTAGATCCTCCGGATAAGAATGGAATACTTGCATATTGACTTAATGATGAATTTAATACTAATTCTGAATCCCCTACACGTTTTTGTGTATTTTTGACAATACTAGCACCATTATATAATGTAATATTACCAAAATTAGTAGATAAGGTTGTACTATTGATTACATTAGAAACATCAAAATTTACATAAAAATATAATTTTGGGAATGGATAACTTCCAAAATCTGTAAATTGATTTTTAATATAATTCACTGTATTGAAAAGACCTCCCATATAAACTTCTTGATTACTTTGGTCTATCGCAATAGAATAACATGTATTATTGAAACCATTTGTATTTAATGCGGTTGAGTTACCGGCATTACCGAATATTATCCATCGTTGTTTTTTAATATTCCACCCTGCGATATTATTTGCAGGTGTTGTTATGCCCAAATTATCAGTAACTTGTGTAAAATTCCCTCCTACATATAATATACTGTTTGAAGCATCAACGGCATATGCATAAATTGTTCCATTTGTTCCATAATTTTTACTGTAAATTTTGAAAGTTGATGAACTTATATCATAAATGGAATGGTATTTTGCATTATTTTGAAAAATTTTACTAAATGTTCCTCCTATATACAATCTATTTCTATCTATATCTAGTTCACTTGTAGTTATATTACTCGTATTTGGTGGAAACAATGTTATATTTGGGGCTTGGTCAGGAGACCCCCAATATTTACTTATCGAGGCACTGTTACTGCCATTTCGTCCTACCGAGTTAATAATCGACTGTGACGAAAACATTGTATATATTCTATATAGACACAATACTATTCATGATTTTCCTAATATGTTTTTTTAGCATAAAAAACATGTAAATGATGATTTTTTTTGTGAATAGCTTAATTATGTGAAGTAAAATAACTTTTTATTTATTTCTATGAAAACGACAACATTCTCCACAATTGGTTTTATTCATACACTTTTTACCTGTTTTACTTTTTAGATAACCACATACGTAAATGTAGCATGCATTTTCCATTTTTTTCTTATTCGCATTCCAATGTTTACTTGCATCGTCAAAATCGAATACAAACTCTCCATAATAAGGTTTTGTATTTATAACCTTATTTTCAATATTTTCTGTTATTTTTGTGTCCGCAATAATTGTATCCACAAAAAGTTTTGTTTGACTACGTGTTCTCATTTTCCTTTATTGGTTGGCTTATATGGATTGATGTATTTTTGAAAAAAGTACATCAATTTTCTATTTATTTACATACCTTTCTGCAACGACAACGTTTTGTAACTCTGTTGCGTTTCTTATATAAACCACATTTCTTGGATTTTCGCATGTTTTTTTTGGAAGAAGTTCTCTTTCCTGGCATTATATAATTATATTATAAATTAATTTTTTCATAAATATATTCATATAAAATACTATAAAACACACCATATGACAAATTTGGATGTAGTTTTTTATTTTCTATTGTAATTGAACATCCACCAGTTGCAAGGCTGGATATATCAAATTTATTAATTTCATTTTCAAAACAGTACTTCATTATTTTTTTGTTATCATCCATGTTTTCATTCGAAATATGTAAATGTAACGATAGTTTGTTTACAGGAATTCCTAAATATGTAGCATTTTCTATTATATAAAAAAAGTTCTCAAAAGATAAATTTCCACATGTATCTGATAAACATAACTCATCAAAATTATAATTTTCATTGTAATATAATAACTCATTTATAATAAATTCTTTGTCTATTTTACCTACTATTGGACATTGGTCAATACATGATATATATAGTTTCTTTTTGCTAGTTGTATTACCCAATCTTTCAAACATTGTTTTCAATTCTTCTTTTGTTCTATCCAACGTTCTGCATGTATTTCTTAATTGGAACGAATTTGACACTGACGTAATAAACGAATAATTTTGGATTTTACTGTTTATTGCTATATTCAATTTATTAAGCGACGGAACCAATACATATACATCTGTATTTAGTTTTTCTTTATTCACATAATCAAGTGCATATTTATATATTTCAATCGAATCTTTCATAATTGGTAAAATACGATAAGATGCCAGAGAACCTACTTCTATTTTGGGGGGATTTTCCGATTTCATTATATTTTGAAAGACTTTTTTCTTATGCTCTGTTGGATAATCCTCAACTTTTGCATTTTGTAATCCATCGCGTAAAGTTACATCACATAATATAGGGTTTATTTTAGTATATAGTTCTCTAAATGTCGGTAAAGATTTTATATTACTTAACGTTTGTTGAGAACAATGTTTCATTTTTTATATTATGTGATATTTTCTAAATACATTTATTCATTCATTTTCAATGACAATAGATCCCTATATTTATCATTCAAAAGACCCAATATAGTTTCTGCCTTCAACAGCTTATCACGTTTCAATAGTTCAGCGCCTTCTTGTATCAAATCTTTGGAATTTCGTATGATAAATTCTGCATATTCATATGCGCTATGTAGTAAGTTTGCAACTTCACTATCAATCATTTCTTTATATTTATCACTCATACTTGGGTATATAATTTGTTTGCCCATACCATAATATACAATCATTTGTTGAGCTAATTTCAATGCTTCTTCAAAATCATTTATTGCTCCCGTTGTAACTGAAACGTCGAAAAATACTTCTTCCGCAATTCTACCTGCTAATAATATCATCAAATGTTCAAACAATGCTTCGCGTGTAAATATAGAGGAAGTTGCCGCTTCAAATACTGTGTATGCCGGGGTTTTTGGAGACGATAAATTGATTATTACTTTTGACATTTTGGAATGATGTTTGGATAGCATACCTACAACGGCATGTCCCATTTCGTGAATTGCTATGCTATCAATCACATTTGAAGTGAATTCATGTTCATTGGGTTGCCATCCTACCATCATTTTGTTCATTACCGAATCGATATCTTCAATCGTAAACATTTCTCTATCATTTCTCAACGCATTTAACATGGCTTCATTTACCAAGTTCTCAATTTGAGCACCCGATAAACCTGTTGTTAATTCGACTAAATCTTGAATTATGATTGTTTTACTATCATAAGCCTTACCTTTTAGATGAATATTCAATATAGCCTCGCGGGTTTTACTGTCAGGTAAACCAATATATATTCGTTTATCAACACGTCCGGGACGAATTAGTGCGGGGTCTAATAGGTCGACTCGATTTGTTGCACCTATTATAAAAATACCCGATGTATTTTTGAAACCGTCCAATGCTACCAATAATTCGTTTAACGTACTATCGCGTTCACTTGATGAACTTTCACCGTCACCTGAACGTTTACGACCCAATGCGTCAATTTCGTCGATAAATATAATACACGGGACATTCTTCTTCGCCAATTTGAATAATTCTCGAATACGCGATGACCCGACTCCTACATATTTTTCTTGGAATTCTGAACCAGATACTGCAATAAAAGATGTTTTTGATTCACCTGCAAATGCTTTTGCAAGGAGAGTTTTTCCATTTCCAGGAGGACCTTCAAAAATAATTCCGCGAGGTACACGTACGTTGTATTTCGCATATTTGGTGTGGTTTTTGATTATATCAATACATTGGTACAATTCCAATTTGATGTTGTCATATCCTCCAATATTTGTAAAATTATATGGGGATTTTTTGATTACTTCGAAATTTTCTGATTTTGTGTCTTTTGTATCTGACATACCTCGGCGTCTTTCAAATAAATCGTCATCATCTAATGGGTCAGCATTTGAAAAAGGGTTTACTCCTTCATTCCTATTTATAATAATACGAATACCTCCCACTACTGGAAATGGAATCGTTTTGTTATTAAACAATTCTTCATATCCGTTATTATTACCTAATATTTCTTCATCGCGAATTGTTGTATTTTTTGAATTCAAACGTTTCATTAAATACTCCTTTTCATATCTTGAAATAGGATATTTTCTGTTGTTATTTCCTATGATGTTTTCAATACGAGAAATTGTTGAATCGTCATTTGTCATATTTTCAATTTGTTTCATCAAATGTTCTCGTTGGTATTTTGAAATTGGATATTTACGAAATACATTGGATTTCATAGTAAACGTATTTCGTTTATTTTCAAACAATCCGCTTACCAGTTGAATTAAACATAATAGAATGAATGATGTTTTCATTATATTATATTATAGTGCTTTTTTTTATATTAATTTGTTTATTACATTTGTCCGAGGGACTATTAGATTTGTTCCAATGGAACATCGTATATTTTATGAACCCAATATACAAAACCACTTATCCAGGTATATACGCTATATGTTTTTATTTTTCTCGCATTCATTAACACGAAAAATTCAAACAGTGTATCCATTATTTCGGATGGACGTTTTTGATATCCACAATGTACAGTTCTCGTAACAAACATATTTATATCTATGTGTTTATCAATATATTTCTTGAAATATTCAGAATCACTCAATAATATATCATTTAGTTCTTTGTTTATAATTAATTTATTTACTATTTCATTATCAGGCTGTGTGACATTTTGTCTAACTAATTCTTCGTCTCCTAATCTAAAATGTAGTATATTATAGTCACTTTCTATTGATTCAATGTCATCCATTTTAATTGAAATATATTCTTTGAAAAAATCGGTTGGTGTAAATATATTTTTTATAAATTCTTTGCATTCTTCATCTATCGCAGATTCGTCACATAAATCATTTGTTAAAAACATTATAATATCATTTTCATTGGATTCAATGTATTTTTCAACTTCACCTGGTAGTACAAACTCAATATTATTTACATTTTTATTTACTAAATCTTTGTATTTTTCATTTGTACATTTTAAAAATTTTGATATAGGATGATGTTGTATATCAACAATTAATTCGAAATTCATTTTTTTCGATAGTTGAAATAATTTTACTGCTCCACGTATTAAATCACCTAATCCCCAAAAATTTGCTGTGTCGGTTTGGTTGAGATTTTTTACATTTTGCGTCCATGTATGAATTACTATTTTTTTATCATATAAAACACTTTGGTACATTGGATTACGTTTATCTATAAATGGATATTTTGCTTCAAATAAATCGAATGGTGTATATATGAATTGTGTTTCATACAATTTTCGTATTACTGAAAATACACTTTGGTCATGTCGATGTTCATTAAAATACATATTATTTTCTATTATACTTGGGCTATCATCTATAAAATGATAATTACATACGGTATCATACCACATATTTACTATTTTCATTGTATTTGGACATTTTTCCAAAACAAAATATGTAGAATGCAATTGTAATGATGAACAAAAATGAGGAACATCTACTCCAAAATGACGTAATATATCCATTTTTGTCCATCGTTCTTCGTGATGATACATTAAATCATTCAATTGAAATGATAAAAAACCTTTATCGTTTGTTTTAACCATATCAATAAACGAATATATTCTCGCAATTCCTTCGTAATTAATTTCACACCCCGCATCAGCATATACTAATACATCTCCATCGTTCATTTCTTCTAACGTTTTCAATGTTAAATATGATTTCCATATCCAATATCCATGTCCCTTTGGATTATTTTTTACAAATTCACCATGTCTATCCCAAAACTCGGTAAAAGATTCTAAATCCTTATCTGTATATGGGTATATTACGTCAAACACATTCAATAATGAAACCTGGTGACTAATACGTTTAAGTGCGCCCATAAATTTTTCATTTGCAAATGTAATAAAATATTTTTTATAACTCATATTTTATCCTTGTTTGTTATACTGTTTTCTTCCATAAGCTTTAATATATTTTCATCTACATTTATTAAATAATCCATATGTTCTTTTGATAGCCATCTCCATGGACAGTGTATTCCAAACGATTTTTCTGAAAAAATTGTTTCTATTGAAAATTGTTTTGATTTTTCAAACCCGGGTTTTTTTACTTCTACATTTTTTTGCAAACTAAAACAAATATCTTCATTCATTTTTTTGAATAACTCTGTTTCTTTATTTTTTTCCAATATTTCCAACATTTTTGATTTTTTTCGTAAAGACAGCCCGCCGTTACCAACTGCATTGTATTCATGTAATCCAAATTCCGGTAAATAGGTTTCACTCCATGGAGCTCCTACATAATCATATTCTAAAAATTCATTTATCATTTCTTTGTATTTTTCTATAATCAATGTATCTGTCTGAAATATCAAGAATGTTTCTGTCGGTATATATTGATAAAAATATTCACTTTTCAATAAATCATTGTATTCTTCTGTTTTTAGATTATCTGTATGTAGATTTTTTGTGGTAATTCTTGACTTATGTTCTTGTAATTCGTTGGTGATGATATTGTTTACATATTCTATATTCAAATTTCCGTGTAATATGAGAATATTCCATTCATCGGATAAATTTTTTGCAAAATTATGCAATACTAACGACATTACATGGTGGGAACGGGGTTCGATTAATACAGCCGTATATTTTGGAATGTCATTTTCAATTTGCATTTTCCAATATTCGGTATAAAGTATGGAATAATCATATTCTTTTTCAATTATTTCTTTGTATTTTTCATTCAAAAATTCTTTTGTTATTATTGAAAAATCATCTACTACGATACATGGTAAAGTTTTATACAAATCATTTAATGGCGACGATAATATAATTGGTATTGTTCCAATCATGAATGCTTCCCATGTTCTATGTGTATCAATGCCGCGACCCGGTGGAGATACGCAAAATTTATAGGTTGTCAATTCATTCATATACGATTCAAATTCGGTATTCTCATTGTATTGGAACCCTTTGTTTTTCAAATCATCTATTACCTGATTACGTATATTTGTATGTGGTTTGAATTTTGGTTCATTTGTAGTCCATGCCGTAAAATTAAAATACAGTAGATTTGTTTTCAAATCAGTGTTTTTGAACATTTTTTCGGGTGTCAAACATAATTTATTTAAAATGGATAGTGTTTCGGTTTTATCTTCTCCGAAAAACGCGGTGCTTCGCCATTGCCATTTTGCTCCAAGTGGTACTGGTTTTAATTTTTCGTCTACTATACATGCATTTTTTGTATACCATGATATTAAAAAACTACTTTTTAATATTTCATTTGTCTTTTCTACTATTCGGCTATTATTTGGCGGATATTCATAATATGGCACGCATGTATCATCATTTGATGCTGTAATTAATATATATTTTCGTCTGATTGATAATAAAATATCCACATATTCTTCCAACAATTCCGTTTTCAAAAATACAATTGGCGTAGTTTTCTGTTCGCGTATTTTTATCAATGGATTTTCATTGCTTTCACATATATGTATATTTGCCATTTCATATAAAAAATCTACTGATAAAAAGGGCGATGATGATTGCATTTGTATTTTGTACAAGTAATATTTTTATATTATTTTTATATTTGAACGTTTATTGTAGCTAGCATATATTGAATGCTGCTAATTTTGATTTAAGTGTATTTGTCGCGCTTTTAAGATTCAATGTTGTTTGTTTCAATTCATTACTTGCTTGTGTAATAAATTCTACATCTGGATTATTTTCCATTGCAATACTTACTCCATGTTCACATATTACATTCCAATTTTCAATTGTTGATACTGCTTTCTCTAAATATTTTTCTCTTCTAATGATAGGTCTGCATCATGCGGAACATTTGTTGTAGGTGTAACAAAGTGTGTTATGTATTGCATTGCACAATTGACTTCGTCCATAACGCCTTCTAATACTATTTTGGTTTCGTGTGCTGATTTTGGGAATTGAATAGTTGTAGTGGTTAATATAGTTTGTTTGAATTTGCCAAATACTTCGGATAAATTCCATATTTTATGTAATGCAATTTTGATTGATCTCAAAAATTCAATGTCATTGATAATATTGATGTTTTGGAGTTTTATGATAAATCAGTTGAATAATTCACTCAAATCATCCGCGGCTTTACTGAATTCATCGAACCCTTCCACATCAATATTCAAACTCATTGATTTTGATTCATTTGCTATTTTGGATGCTGCTTTGAACAATTCTGTATAATCGTCGATTGTTCCCTTTCCATGGAAATCAGAGCATTGGATTTTACTTGCATAATCTTTAATTTGACTCACCAATATAGAATTTTCACTTGTTGGGTCAAGTTCGTCATTATATGTTTCCACTTTCTCTAATAGTTTTTCTTCAATTTGCGGGTCATATAATTCTGGATGTGTTGTATCAAATTGGGTATATGCAACATAATCTCCACTTACAGTTAGACCTTCTTTATTTTGAATTTCTAATCCAGGTTCTACAATGGTTTCATCTTTTATATAAGTAATAATGGTTGGTATATTAAATGACATATCAGAAACTACACTATTATATGAAATATCTACGATATTTGTTACAATGTTACGTGATAAATCAATTACAATATTCATTGAATGGTCAATATGGGGAATGTTGGGAATGTTGGGAATGTTGGGAATGTTGGGAATGTTGGGAATGTTGGGGTTGTTGGAGTTGTTGGAATTGTTGGAATTGTTGGAGTTGTTGGAGTTGTTGGAATTGTTGTTGGAAGTTGGGGAAGGCGGTGAAGATGAAGGCATCTTATATTATCATCTTATATTATTTTATTTACAAATAAAAATTGCCTAAACACATCATATATGCTTTGTGATTCACAATTTGTATTTTATATTTTATAGTTGTATTTTTTATGAAAATTCTATATACATTTTAGACATATTGTATTTGTATAATATATTTGTATATTATATAAAATGCCAAGTACAAAGTTCGCACAAATCATGCTTTTTTACATTTTATTGACTTTCTTTATTATGCCTCTTCTGTTTTATTATTTCGTGAAAAAATCCGATGCATCCGCTGGTAATGGATTTGTTGTAGGCAGTATATTATCGTTACTACTTTGGTTCTTTTATGGTTCAAAGATGGTATAAAAATGTTATTTTGAATGAAATAACATTTTTTGGTTATTAAAAATTTTTGATTTAGTTATAATTTATATTACATATAAATAGTGGTTTGAATAAAATAGTCTCAAAATTGTGATTTAGTTTTAATTTATATTACATATAAAATTTGTTTACGAATTTTTGTCCTTTTTTGAAGGATATTTTTTGATGGAACGGTTAGATTTTGTTCTTCTTCTCGATGAACGATTTGTTTTATTTGACCGTTTTTTTGAATTTGATGATGATGATGATGATGATGATGAAATTTGCTGACGAAGTTGAGTAAAATCATTGTACTTACCTGGCTGCTCCATTAATCTATGCGAGTACATTCTTTTATTGCTTTTTTTATTATCATCACCGGTTCGAAGATTTAAATTTCCAATAACAGGTATTTTATTTCCATTCAAGTCTTTGTTATAAAATATTATTTGTGGGCGACTTCTTTCTCCTATTTTAACGCTATAAATTTCATACAAAATATCAATATTATGTTTATTCACTGTAATAGGATTTCCCGTCAAATTCAATATGAAAAAATTCATTTTTTTAAAATTATTTGGTATTGTAGTTATGTTGTTATAATTCAAGTATAATCCGCGTAATCTCGGTTCTAAATTTATAATAGTTTCAGGTATTTCAGATATATTACAATTGATCAAACTTAATGTTGATATTTTCTTAACATCTTCATTATTGAAAAGTTCATTTAAATCATCACTTGTCAATGATTGATTTTCAATAGTTAAACTATTCGTATGTCGATTTATTCTTTCTCCAATATTGCTAAATTTGCTCATTATATATAACACCTAGATATTTATGGTGCAATAATGACATTTTCAATATTCATCGTATTTTTACGAATACAACCACGTTTATGAGCTGCAAGTGCTTTCAAATTATTGGCTGTGAAATGTTTGCATAAGTCACATTTAAAACCTTGTTTTGTCGTTGTCGGTGCGAATTTCGTTGATAAATATTTTTCCAATGCCACAAACTTCATTTCATCCAATTGTGCTAATATTTTCTTGTGACTTTCTTTCATGACATTTATAATGCCTTCCTTTTGTGACAAAAATAATTGGAAATCTTTGTTGATTTCGTCTAACACATCTTTGGGGATACTAATATCATGGTCTGATTTGTTCAATTGCTTCAATTTAATGGATAAATTATCAATAATATCTACTGCTATTTTGATTTTATCAATGGAATAGTTGACATTATGAACAAAAATATGTATCATACCATTATTGATTTCGATATTGTAATTGTCTTTCGATGAAATTCCTGAATTTTGGGAAAGAAAAATACCATGACACATACTCTCTTCAATGCACAGTGTATATGGTTTTAACTCTTCCTGATTCACATTTCTTTCAACATTCATACTGTACAATATTATAGTTGGTTTCATGGAACGTTTCATTCTTATTGACGCCGAATTATTTGAAATTTTCTTGAAATTCAAATCCGCACTACAATATTGTTGACTTAATGAAACTACTAATTGATCGTCTGTATTTTCATCGCCATTCATTGGAGATGAAGGGCGACTTTTCTTCGTTATACATTCATACATTTCGGTTATTAGTAGAGATTGCTTGTTTTGTGCAATATTCGTCAAATCTTTTAATACCGAAATATTGTTATTGATTCTTTCTTCTGACGAGTTTATATAACTATATAATGGTTGTTGCACATTTTGTAACATATGTGACGTTTTCACATTTGACAAATTTTCAATATTATCTTTCACTGACGTAATTGTTGATTCTAATTTTGTCATACCATTTACGCTATCATTTAAAGTTGATAATATGTGCGAATTTATACTTGAAATTGTCGTATTTGAGTTTGACTGCAATTGGTCAATAAAATCGATTAACATCAAATTAAGCGCTTCAAAATCAAGTTGTGGATTTTTTTCATAGAATTCTACTATTTTTTTGTTCGTGAGTTCAAGTCGTTTCATACTACTAGTATATATTATATATACTATATTTATATGAATTAAACTTATTTTTTATATTAGTTGAAAATATATTTAAAGAAAAAATAATATATTATATTTTTGATTAGCGGGTAATTTGATTCGGGGGGGGGGTAATTTTATTAACCCGTTCTTAAAATAATAATTAATTTTTTAATTATTATTCAGTCGATCGTCAGACAATCTATACACTGAATGTCTTTATGGTCCAGTTGGTCCAGTTGGTCCTTGCACTCCATTGAAACCTGGGTCACCTGCTGCACCGCGCATTCCTTGGACACCTTGTTGGCCTTGTGGTCCTGTAGGTCCTTGTTGACCTGTTGGTCCTTGATTTCCAGATAGACCTGTTAGTCCTTGTGGTCCGGTTGGTCCTTGTTGACCTGTTTCACCTGTTGGTCCTTGTTGACCTGTTGGTCCTTCTGGTCCTGGTTCACCATTGGGTCCAGTTGGTCCAGTGAATGATTGTATTTTACGTAATAAACAATCTATATAGGATTTGATTTCATGATTCAAACTATTATTGCTGCTACTACTACTACTACTACTACTACTGCTGCTACTTATTGAATCTTCTGAATTTGAATCATCGGAATCGGAACTTGAATCATCTGACGATTGTGACCTTCAATGTCTCTCTCTTGAACCGGATCTACGTCTTGGTGATCTTGATCTTGAATGTCTTCTTCTGCCATGTCCTCTATCATATCCTCCATATCCTCTGTCAAAATCAAGAAATTTCAAAAAGGTGTTCTCGTTATTGATAGTATTAACTTCATCGCGAAGTCTGTTACGGTCAAGAGTATCAACGGTGTTGATAACATCTTGTGTTCTTTGGTCAACCTTTTGTTTGATTTCGCAACAGCATTCGGCCATTTCCTTGGAAAGGTCTTGTTTGTTTTTAAGTGCTTCGTATTTGGCATCTTGTAATTGCATGGTGATGACTTCCTTGATTTTTTGTTGCTCTAATTGGTTAATAGCAAAGTTGTTGGCGGCTTGGGATGCAAGGCATTCCTTTACTTTTTGTTGTTCTAATAAAAGAGCAGCAAATTGATTATCGTTTTTACTGATGATAGCAGCGAAGTGAGCATCGGATTTACTGTCACTTACGTGGGCTAATTTTTGGGCTTCTAACATTTGGGAAGCATAGTGACCATCAGCCTTGTTATCAAGTAGGTGAGCTATTTTTTGTGCTTCTAACATTTGAGAAGCATAGTGACCATCCGCTTTATTGTCAGTTACATGAGCTAATTTTTGGGCTTCTAACATTTGAGAAGCATATTGTTGTGCAGCTTGAACAGATAAATCGTGCTTTGATCTCAAATGTTCTTCGGCAATATTTTGGAAACCATTTGCCATGGCAGTTCTTCCTTCCCATGCAGCATCAGTTACGTGTTTTGTTAAAACATTAAGACTTTGAGTGCTAGCAGCTAATATTTCTGATGCATTGCGATTGACATCATTCAAAATACTGTGACGAACGTCTGTTAAAGCTGTGCCTAATATACCAGAAGATGTCAAAGTTTGAACACGGTTTTCACCTGCGTTACGTTCAATTGATTGTAATAAACCATTGAAAGCATCCTTGGAAGTTCCAACAGCGGCAGCACCGTTACGTTCAACTGCTGACATAATATCACGAGCACTGTCATTGGCAGATTGTCTGGAAGCAGCATCGGCAACAGTTGTTGTTAATCTGCCTTCACCTGCGTTTCTCTCAATGGCAGCAAGAATAGTACCACCGTTGCGTTCAACTGCACTACCAACTTGACCACCAACACGTTCAGTGGATGACATAGCGTTAGCACCGTTACGTTCAACAGCAGTACTGACTTGTCCACCGACACGTTCAGTTGTAGATAACCCGTTAGCACCATTGCGTTCAATAGCAGTTGCTAGTTGTGAATTGATACGCTCAACGCCTGATTGGGTTGAAGCAGCGGTTCTTTCAATTGAAATTGAATTTGCAGAGTTACCTCTTTCAATTGCATCGCGAAGGCCAAGTGTGTGATTTTCAACACTTCCTAGGATTTTACCAGTGGAGTCATTAACATCCTTGGTAACACCATTCAATTCACTTGTTAATTGACGTTGAGCGTCACTTACAGCAAAAAGTGTCTTGTTTGTTCCATCATAGATATTACTGGTAAGTTGAGTATTTTGCATTGCTGACAAAATATGGTTTGGATCAAGAGAATACGGATTTACACCAGCTGGGTAGAAATTCTGGTATTGCTGATAAGGAGGCATTGGAGGATTTACTTGCGGGGTAGACATTCTATATCTATATACTACGAAAAGAAAATATTTTTAGAAATTATTTTCCTAAATACGATAACTGCATAATTGGTAACGAATTTGTAATCAAATGTGTAAAATTTGTACCACAGATTTTACAATACTAATGTTGTAATCAGAATTGTAATTTTTGTATTGATTTTGTTTGCATTTTTGGTGTATTTAGAAATAAAATACGGTAAAACCTCGTTTATTTTTTATTACATACAATATATATTCTTATGAATAAGAATCAAATCATAAATACGTTAGCTTACGAGAACTATGGTATCAAAATGAAGGTAAATGAACTCATGCAAACAATTGCCAATTTGCAATTTGAAATAACTACACTCAAAAATACGAATCATGGATATGACTGCTCTGGAAATATGGTATCTATTACAGAGCCCGAATTGGAAAATATACATAGAAATATTGAAGAGAAAACATCGGAACTTGATGTAATGAAACTTATGTTCTCCAATAAAGAGGATGAATGTAACAAATTGTCTTCGTTAATCTCTGAAAAACATGCGGAAATTGAGAACATCCGTGTCGGGTTCTCAAATCATGATTCTGAAATAAATAGATTGAATCAAATTATCAATGAGAAACATACTGAACTTGAAAGCCTTCGCAATGGGTTATCTAATGGTGGCTCTGCATATGAAAATTTAATCAATGTTATAAAAGAAAAAGAACGAGATATGGAGAACCTGAACACAATTATTCATCAAAAAACCACTGAAAATGAATGTTTACGTTCCATGTTCTCAAATAAGGATTCTGAAATAGAACAATTGAAGAATCAATATGAAGAAAAACATAGGGAAGTTGCGAACCTGAATACTGTTTTATCTGAAAAACACGCAGAAATTGAGAACATTCGCTCAAATAATGATATGAATTATAAAGGACAATTTGAAGAAAAACATCGCGAAGTTGAGAGTCTCAATAATATTATTCATATGAAAACCACGGAATATGATAAGATTTGCGCCGGGTTATCCAATGAATTGGACCAAATGAAAAATATGCATCAAGAAAAAGAAGCCGAATTGACTAATGCAGTCTCTGTAATTACAAACAAAGACAATGAACTATTACATTTTAAGAATCAATTTGAAGAAAAACATAGAGAAGTTGAGAACCTAAACACTGTTTTATCCGAAAAACACGCAGAAATTGAGAACATTCGTTCTGGGTTCTCAAATAAGGATTCGGAAATAGAACAATTGAAAATTATTTTGATGGGAAAAGATGCGGAACTCAACCATCTGAAAAATCAACAAAATCAGTAATTTACAAAAATCACATTTGTAATTACAGAATTAATACAGTAATAATATTACTAATCACAAAATCACAATTTTGATTCAATCACATTTTTTACAATTGTAATTTACAAAACTACAATTGTAATTCATTCATTATTTTGAATAAGTTTCTTTATTTCTTGAAAATTCAGCAGTTTTTTGAAGACAATGTTCTCAAAATCATAATCATTATATTTCAAGTTCTCGATATTCAAATCGCCCCATGATTCTAATACAACCATCGGTACATTGTATTTCGCAAGTATTTGAGAATATTCGCTTTTTATTACTATTGGTACCGTTTTCAGATACAAAGCTTCCCATAAACGGTGTGTATCAAACCCATTTCCTTCTGGACATACACAAAATTTGTATTGGGCGAGGCGTTCAATGTTTTCTCTCGGTGTTACATTTTCCAACCAATTTAACCGGGTTCTCAATACTTCATAACAACCATATCGCTTATCATAATTTGTATTTATGTTGAAATTGAAATACACGTCATTCTTTTTTTCGATATTTATATAATTATTGAAATTGTGAATGCCATGTTCCCATTGACTGTTTGCTATTCCGATTGGAATCATATGTAATTTATCATGGAAGAATGTAATGTTCTGACCAAACCATTTTTGTAGTTTTGTATTGTTAAGTATTCTTGCAACATTCGCATCATTTTTATCAATACTATGGTCAGAATTATGCGTAATCAGTACAAAATTATTCAAAAATAAATCGATTTTTGCCGCCAACAAATCAATCCGGTGCGTATAACAAAATACAATAGGTGGATTATCAAAATCACCTGGAATTGTACGTAAATTCATCCTTTTGTATTCTTGTTCTCGAATAACCGGATTAAATGTGAAATCTTCATCCAAACCTAAATAAACATCCGCCAATTGTTGTATTTTTTCACCCGAAATAATGTTCTCAATATTCATATATGAAATTGTATTTATTTTTTTATATTATAAACTATATAGAATTAAATATAAATTTAAGATAAATGAATATAATATTAGTTTGTATCAATAATTTTCAGGAATATATATTGGATAATATTGAGGTTTTATTATCACTGAAACATGAAAATATTTATGTGTTAACAAATAAACATTTTTTTGAAAAATTTCGTCACTATAATGTTTATTTGATTGACATTGCCGACTTACACGATTCTCACGATTTTTATTCAAAAACATCATTAGATAAAGATTTCAGAGAAGGGTTCTGGTCATTAACCTCTTTACGATTCTTTTATATTTATGAGTTTATGAAAGTATACAATGTTGCGAATGTTATACATATTGAAAATGATGTGTTGTTATATTACAATTGCGATACTATTGCAAATCATTTTGATGACAACAAAATGTATATTCCTTTCGATACATATAATCGTAATATTGCAAGTATTGTGTATATTCCATCGTGTGATATATTCAAAATCATATTAGATAATTATGATTTTTCAAAAAACGACATGGAAAATTTCAAATCAATCAAAGATATTACCGGTTTAATCGACCATTTTCCAATATTTAATAAAGATGATAACCAAGAGAATTGCGAAATAGCATTTGTATCCAAAAATTTCAACCGATTTCAATATATTTTTGATGCTGCTGCAATCGGTCAGTTTTTAGGTGGTATAGACCCGAGTAACACTGACGATGGTAATGTTTGTCTAGGGTTTGTGAATGAAACATGTGTTATCAAGTACAATGAATATGCCATTTCATGGTCAAATACCAATGATAACATTATGAAACCGTTCATTCAAATTGACAATATTACCATACCGGTTTTCAATTTACATATCCATTGTAAAAATTTGAGACAGTTTATTACATACAGTGAAACTATTTCAATATAAGTTCTCAAAAATACATAAAAACTATTTGTTTTTATATTGTAGTATGGAAACAATTGTCAAAAAAATACAATTATATATACCAGTTGATGAAACATTACCGGATAATTTATATACATTTACACCAGAAGAAACAATATTGATGTTGAGAACCGGTTACCAAACCATCGTTTCTGCGAAAAATGGTGTTCAGGTTCTCACGCATGATGAATTATATCAGAATATACAGAATGAAATTCATTGTAAGTACGAAGAACAAATCAATACTATGCAATCGAAATTATCTACTTTGGAAGTCGAATTGAAATTGAAAGATGAGAACTTGGAAAAACAAATTAGTAAACGTCTTTCTATACAAAATGATAACTTTGAATATATACAAGGTTCTCAATTAAAAGAACGAGAACTTATGCAATCCCAAGTTATTCAACTAGAAAAAGAATTGTTTAAATACAAAGAGTTACAAAAAGACAATGACAAAGAATATACTAACAAAATTAATGAAGAAGCAATGAAGATTATTCACCACGAATTAGAGAACATGAAGGCGATTTTGAGTGAAAAAGACAAACAAAATGATAATTACAAGAACTCATTCGAAAAAGCGCTTGAAAAAATCGACACGTTGACACAGAAAAAAGCCGTCGCGACGATTGGGAAAGAAGGAGAGCACAAATTCAACGAAATTGCGAACGTGGCATTCCGCGATTTTGAGGGGTTTGAATTGGTGGATGTTCACAATTTCGGTGGCCAAGGCGATTTTCATTTAAAATTCAAAGACTTTTTTGTATTGGCCGATTCAAAGTTGTATTCGAACAAAGTCAATAGTACTTCGCGAGATAAAATAAAACGCGATTTGAAGAAAAACGAACATATCCATTTTGCATGGTTGGTTTCCATGGATACTACTATTGATAAATTTGACAAGGCACCGTTCATGTTTGAGTGGATAACAAATACCAAATGTATATGCTATATTAATTGTTTATTGAAATATGAACAACCCGCGGAGATATTGCGTGCAGTGTGGTATTGTTGTAAAACATTGTATGGTATTATGGAGAACGAGGCAACAGAAGCCAATGAAATCAATAAATTACGAGAACAAGAATTGAAAGTCAAAGAAATTGCGCAAAAAATGGTGAAAAATGGCAGAGAACGTGAAACCATTATTACACAATTACGCGCGAATTTCGATAAAAATGATGAATATATACGGGATTTATTGAATAATGAAACCAACCATTTGGTAAATAATTATTATGGTGTGGTTGTCGAATGGTGGAATTCCAAGTTGGAAGAAACGAATACATGTGAGAAAATGAAATCTACTACTATATGGAATCAATTCAAACGAGATAATGAGAACATTGGAGATATGGACTGTAATTCATTCAAAGATATACTATGTTCGTTTTTGAAAGAAGATAAACTAGTGAAACCGAAGACAAAAGCGGGAGCATTGGAAATCATGAATATAAAATGGAAAACAGAAGCGGGCGCTACCGCGCCCGCAAAAATAAAAATACAAACCAAACTCACGAATGAAATTGTGCAATAAAAAAGGGTTATTTACAAAATACAAATATAAACTATCTAATTATTTTCACTTTCATCGTCATCGCTATCGCTATCTAGTACACTTTCATCTGAGGTGGTTGCTATACTACTATTACTGTCGGTTCTATTACGCTTTGACTTACCATATTTATCTAACACTTCGTAGACTTTTTCAGTTTCTTCAAGGGTTGCCCATTTTATATAAATAGTGTATTTTGAACTATTATTGATGTCATCATATCCAACAAACATACGAGATGCATATCGGGTTTTTCCAGATAAGAGTTGGAAATAAGAGTCCCATGTCTTGTTGCCTTTGATTTTAGTTCTGATAGATTCATTTGTATATATATCTTTCTTTCCATTAATAGAACATGTGAGAAATCGTGGGTCCGCTTCAAACTGTGCTGGTTTAGACCTAGTTGTAATATCTTTACCAGTTTTGTTTTTGTAGAACTTTTCTGCTCTTTCCCATTGTGTTTTTGCATCATCTTCATCATCGCCATCAACTTCAAATTCTTTCCAACCCCATCTTCCTTCAATGCTTTTCAATGCTTCTTTACGAATAGCAGATTCAGTCGGTGGAATGATTTCAATATCACGAACTTCATTCAATGCACATGTTCTACCTGAATATTCTACCGTGAGTTTTTCAATATAAGACTCGTAATCAAGACATATATCATATACTTCACGGTGCATACAGATAAATTTAGTTTTCTTAATTTTCGATATATTTTCAGGTGACCATTTTGCATAATTGAAGAGGAATCTGCATAGTTGATATAAGCTTTCCTTATTGTAGTGGTTATGAAGCATGATAATACTATCAAAATTACCAAGGACTTCATTGACAAGGGTTACGCTCATTCCAACACAGACAAGTCCTGTTACAAAAGTAGGAGAGTTTGGATGGTCGCTAATAAGTTCTTGAATAACAAATGATGGTTCAAGCAATTGTTTTTGATGTTCTTCGTCTTTTACTATAATTTGTTTATTCGTTTTTATAAGTTTTAGTGTTAGTTTACCCGAAATACTCAAATACCGAAACAACTGAATTCCATTACCATTTATTACAATAACGTTTGCATTATTGTAATATTTCAATATGATGTCTGCTGCCATGTAATGAGTAACCTTGCGACAATACGCTGGAACAAAATGATAACTGAATCCTTCGGTCAAATCTAATCTTTCCATGGAATATTCCAAGAAACTGAAATATCGTTTTTCGTCACCAATACTGAATGGAAAACGTTGACCATACCATGTTTTACGAATAATACTGCCATCATGTTCTCGTTCTTTTTCAGTCAAAGACAATCTAGCAATGTGTTCCGGAACCTCGTCATCAATTGTTGACTCTAGTGATTCGGCTGTAATTTCATTTTCAACAATAATTGGTTCGCAATCCTTGACACCAAAATAATTGGTTGAACGAATAATACCGTATTCTTTTTCTACATCACATATGTATATAGAGTTGAATAATGAATCATTTGTGTCCAATGAGAATATTGGGTCTGGTGAGGCAGAATATCCTACAATCTTTGAAACGATTTCTGTATTGTTGAATAATCGGACATTGTCTCTATTTTCAGGAATATATTTATGTGCTTCATCAATATGAATTTTGAATTTGCGGTTTAATTGCATAAATTGAATGGAATCAGTCATATGATTAAAGATATCTTTCAATGAATCATTGAATCTTTTTTTGTGAGCACAGCATACAATGACTTTTATATCTTTGTGTTTTTTTAATAATGTGACTACTGCGCCACTGTTTTTTGCATGATGGCAGTTGCCAGCAGTTTTTTTATCACTATTGTAAACAATAATATTTTTAGAGCCAACATGTTCTTCCATTCTTCCGAAAAATTGCATACCGGAAGCAAGAGTATTCATTGTCAATACAATATGAATATCTTTACTATGGTCTCTCACAATACTGGTAATACAAATAAATGTTTTACCTTCTTGCGGTTTTCTTACTATGATGGATAACTTGTTCTCAACTTCATCAATATCAATATAGTCACTCATTTTAATACACAATTTGGTTTGTAAAAATATACATAAATTCATTTATAAATAAAGTATTTCAATTTTATGATGGTTATATCAATTGTTGTTTATCAATATAAACCGTTTTTGCAATGTTCTTCACAATTTTATCATTATTCTTCTCAATATCAGTTCCAAGCGGGCCACCCAATGATTCTTGCATAATATTAAAAGATAATTTGAAATCGTCGGAATCTAATACTTGCATATCAGGATGTAACTCATTCCATGAGCTAATTTGTTGCATATTTTTAAACGCTATTTTCTTAATTGCATCTTTGATTTTCAATAAATCCGGGTCTTCTCTTATCCATTCATTTTGTTCTCGAATATACAATGTTTCTCTTTTGATATCTGTACAATGAACTGGACGTGTATATAAATCAAGCTCTTTCAATCCTTTCATAAATATTTGCGTAATACCATTCACATATCCTTCATTGCCAACGTTCTCTAAATCATTGAATGTTATTTTGAGGTTCTCTACAAAATCAACTAAATTAATCGCATTTTTGCACTTTTCATGCAAGAAAATATTGAGATTGAACTGATTGTTATTATTGTTGTTAACAACCGACGTTGGATGGGACAATTCAATAATCTTTTTGTTTTGTTCTATCATCGTATTCGTTTGTTCCAATAACATTTGTTTCAATTCATTGTTCTGTTTTATGAAATCGATTATTGCAGTAGAAGATAATTGAGAATTATTACTAATATCTTTGACATCTTCAATATTGACACTAATACATTTACTTTTATGTTTCCATAAACCACTGTTTGTTTTGTATACTTTATTACAACCATTACATACAAGTGGTATAACTGTCGAACAATTAAAATTATGTTTCGGAGTTTTCATATGTCTATTATAATCTTTTCTATTTTGTGTATAGAAATCACATTTTAAACAACAATATTTATCATTCATCATATATTATACAACTATATAATAATATTCTTTATATTATTTACACACGATTTATATAATGGGTTTTTTTGGGGTTTTTGGGTTTTTTTTGCTCGTATTTTTATTTCCATTTGTTTCAATTTATTTCCATTTCAATTTATGCAGCAACTATATTTTGTTTAAAAACTAATTATAAATGAATTATGCTAACAAATAATGATGTAAAATATTATGGGGTTTTTTTATCTCCGAAAATTTCCATTTTATTTCCAACATTTTTTTTAGACACCCCCTTTTCATTTTTTTTATAAAAAAATTATGCAGTCAAATTTTTTACCAAAAAACGATTTTCGCTGCATTATGCTTTATGCGCGTTTTTTGCCAAATTTTAAGAGCCATATTTACAAAATAGACATTTTAAAAATGTCCAAAATCAAAAACTGCCAACGAATCTAGATCGACCTTTTTTTGGGATCCCAATTTGGGAAAATATGCAGTAAAAAATCATATAGTTTGTATGTATGTTTATAATGATACTACATGCGGGGTTTTTGGGGTTTTAAAAAACCCCATTTATGCAATATTTTATTACCATAATTTATATCGTATATACATTTTACATACGACATAACGTAATGGGTTTTTTCGATTTCCAAATATTTCCAAAAATTTCCATGCAGTGGAATTTACCCATATATATACAATTAATTATTACGAGTTATGCAAACAAACTAATAATTCAGTGTATTTTTGGGGTTTTTTCGATTTCCAAATATTTCCATTTTACCCCATCTGGTTCGGCTTCAAATAATTTTTGTAAAAAAAAGTATGCAGTCAAACTTTTTAACAAAAATCAAAAATCGCAGCATTATGGTGTTTGCACGTTTTTTGCCAAATTTTAAGAGCCGTTTTTGTAAAATGGACATTTTTCTATTTTTCAAAAATGTCCAAAATCAAAAACTGCCAACGAATCTAGATCGACCTTTTTTCGGGGGGATTCCAAATTTGGGATTTTATCATGTCAAAAAAAACAAAAAACAAAACAAATTTACTTACATATTACAAGTCATTTTTCAAATAAAATCTATCTAATAAATAATTGGTACAATATCAGCAACGACGACAGCAATATCATCACATTGGAAAGGTTGATATTTTGCAGAATGAATCGTGGGGTCATTTTTCAAAACATCTATCATATTCCATTGCTGTAACCAGCGTTCAGTGGTCTGTTTCATAATAGCATCGGCATCCATTCCCCATAGTTGTAATATATCTTCTTCATTTTCTTTCATAACCATGTCCCATAGACCATCGCTTCCAATAATAACCTTATATCTGTCACCAGGAGTAATGGGTATAACAACTGTATCGGGAACACATCCAGTAACACCATTATGTCCTAACGCCTGGGAACATGCTAATTTTGTATAATCTTCATTCCATTCAATATATTCACTATAACAACTGACTAATGTGTTCTCATCACGAATTTCAATATCAGAAGAGGGAATATAAACAACTTTATCACTCAATCTTGTCTTTTCTTTTTCATTTTTGAAAGAGTGTTCTTCTGTAATAAATTCCAATTTTCCATTTTTGTAGACAGCGGCTTGTGAATCGCCACAATTTATACATACAATACGATTTTTGTATATTTTCACTAGACACATAGTAGAACCAGAACTAACATGTAATTTGAGTTTGTTATTGATATGTTTTGCAAGATTTTCAATTGGATGACTACTGGAAATGAAATTGTTCATCATATCCATAGGTATATTACGTATAAAACGTATGCAATCGTGACTTCCGTGACCATCGAATACAACCATCCAATCAAATATCTCACCGGTTTCGGAATCAATCGTTTGGTCGGTGATTATATAGTCTTGTGCTTTCGATAATTGATTTAATTTTGTATTAATATCAAATACGTGAGAAGGAGGAGTCATAAATAAAGCCATTGTATATTATTAATTATTGAGTAATTTATGATAAACAACATAACAAAATAGTATTTCAATTTTCTGAAATTTTTATATTTATTTCATGATAAATTAAAAATTCTTATATTTAATGTCATCAGAAAATTGAAATACTTTTTATATTCATTGTTTTATTTATTTCAGATAAAACAATGAATTCAGTAATAAAACAGTGCGTTATAAACCAATTGGAGTTACCAAGTGAATTATGTAATATCATAAAAGATTATTGTTTTTATGATATTCTATCATGGGAAATGATTCAATTTATTCGTTATAAAAAAGAAGTAATAAATGATATATTCAAAAATAACGTTGTTTCATTGGCGAATCCATATGATGTTTTCGATGATCTTGATCAAGGACACTGGGTACTTTGGGTTGATACAATAGAAGACAGTTACTATTGTCAATTTCAGGCTTGTTTTTGTACTACATGTGGAGAATATGACCCACAATATGCACCCGAATATATTTCAAGAAAAATAATATGTGATTGTGAATATGATGATGATTATTATGATGAGGAACATGCTGATCATTATGATGAGGAACATGCTGATCATTATGATGATGATTATGATGATGATTATTATGATGAGGAACATGCTGTTCATTATGATATTGATGACCATACTCATCATTATGATAGTGATGATGATGCAAGTTTTGATGATTGATTTTTATATAAAAATATATTTTATGTAATTTTTGTAAATACGATAGATGCGGTAGATTCTTTTACTTGATTTCCATTGGGCAATAGTCCTTTTAAATTGGAAGGGTCGCCTATACGAGTTCCTGCGTCACCTGACCAAAATAACAAAGAAATTTTATCATTGAATGAAAGGTCAACGAGAACAGTATTTGATATAGTATAAATATGATTTGTTTCTGGTGCCTCAACAAGTGTAGATGACCCTGGAATTTCATTACCATTTCTGGTTAATACGGTAGCTCCATCGGTTGATGAAAGAGGTAAATTTCCTCCACCAGACCTGACATCTAATTTATATGTCAACAAATAAAATCCACTAACTGGAACTATAAATGCAGTTGGATATGCAAAACTTGGGTCAGTGAATGTAGTCCAGCCGGCACCAGCAGGTCCAATTGGAGAATGTTCAAAATAAACATATTGAAAAGTAGATGTATTTACATTATTTTGGGAAAGGTCACTCCATACGAAAATAGATGATATTGCTGCATTTTGACCAACTGGCCCGGTGGGTCCTTGTGACCCCGATGGTCCTTGTGAACCGGTAGGTCCTTGTGAACCAGATGGGCCTTGTGAACCGGTAGGTCCTTGTATACCGACGGGACCTTGTGAACCTGATGGGCCTTGTATACCGACGGGACCTTGTGAACCGGCGGGTCCTTGTGAACCTGATGGGCCTTGTGAACCGGTGGGTCCTTTTTCACCGATAGGTCCTTGTGAACCGGTAGGTCCTTTTTCACCGGTGGGTCCTTTTTCACCAGAGGGACCCTGTTGCCCAGTGAATCCAGTAGGTCCTTTTTCACCTTTACATCCATGAGGCCCAATCGGACCAGTTGGTCCGACGTCACCATCACAACCATCTCTCCCATCACAACCATCTCTACCATCACATCCATCTTTACCGTGTCTGCCATCTTCTCCGTCTTCTCCGTCTTTACCATCTTTACCGTTTCTACCATCACATCCATCTTTACCATCTCTGCCATCCTCTCCGTCTTCTCCATCTTTACCGTCTTTACCGTTTTCTCCATCTTTACCATCTCTACCATCTTTACCGTTTCTACCGTCACGTCCATCTTCTCCATCTTTACCATTTTCTCCATTTTTACCGTCTTTGCCATCTTTGCCGTCACGTCCATCACGACCATCTTCACCGTCTTTACCATCTTCACCGTCTTTACCGTCGCGGCCGTCTTTACCGTCGCGGCCACTTTTACCATCTTTGCCATTTTCGCCATTTTTACCATCTATTCCATCTAATCCAGGTCTACCATCTTTACCATCTTTACCGTCTTTACCATCTCTACAAGATTTCATTGAATTATTAGAATGACGATGACAGCTATTATTTTTATTACTTCGATTACATTTTGTGTTTTTAGAATAATTTTCACACTTTCGGTGAGAACATTCGTTATCGGAGTCGCAACATTCGTTTTTGGGCATACTGAATATGTCTATACAATAATTATTTATTATAAAAAATAGCAAATAAATAATTTGGCCTAAATTAACACACGATAAATGCAGTGTACTATGTATGTTGTAATTAAAAAAGTACAATTGTATTACCGAGGATTGATAATCATAACAATCGTTTGACCATCTTTATCGCAAGGATCACATTTGGTACATTTTTCAGGTTTGCATGGTTTTTCTTTTGTCTCGCATTTCTTACATTTATCAGATTTCTCGCATTTCTCGCATTTCTCAGATTTCTCAGATTTCTCGCATTTCTCGCACTTATCATATTTATAGTATTTTTCTGGTTTACAACATTTGTTGCATTTATGAGAACAATTTTCTTTTTTCTTTTTGTTCTCGCATTTCTCGCAGCAATACTTTACACGTTCATGTGAATCGCGTTTAGATGAAGAACGAGATTCGCAATCAGATGAATCTGAGTAATCAGACGAGTAATCAGAGTACTTTGAATAATAAGCGTAATTGTATTTATGTCTTGGCATAATATAATATAGCTAAATAAAATAATTTATTACGATAAATGTAGTGATAAATTATTATTGTAAATACACTTCTGTAAAGTGTAGTATAGTTTGTGATTACAAAATTTGGAATATTTAGGGAATTTTGTAGGTTCTCAAAATAATAGTTCAGATATCTAATTCTGAAATGGTATTTAGAAAAAAAATATAATCATATATTGTAGATATTACTACGAATAATACCGGCCCTTCGGGCCGGGCCCGGGGCCCGGTGTGTGCTTCGAGCTGAATAAATATCTCAAAAATAAAAATATACACTGCATATGTGCAGCGATAATGTATTATTCTAATATGTATCGCGATTTAATATATTATATGAGTGTATAATATAATATGACTGCATATATGCAGCCAGATACGTGGTATCTGTGATATGATATTATAGCATACTATATTTTACCACCATATACACTTTGTGACTGCATATATGGTGTGGTGCTATATGCCAATTATATAGCACAGTAACACATGCAGTGGATAACTAAATATGACTGCATAATGCAGCGAGACCCTTGAATTAAAAAATCTGGCGCCACTGCATATACGAGTGACATACCGGCTAATCAT
>Ga0209400_1000046_pt1 | contig 108902 bp, 108 predicted proteins | sample M_130807_EF_Meta_FD_187313 | JGI IMG/M metagenome (GOLD analysis project Ga0209400, IMG submission 187313) | Freshwater microbial communities from Lake Montjoie, Canada to study carbon cycling - M_130807_EF_MetaG (SPAdes) (version 2) | ecosystem: Environmental > Aquatic > Freshwater > Lake...
AACATGACAAAAAGCGCGAGAATGGAAGCGCAATTCTCGCGGAAGAAGGACAGCCAGATCGAGGCCATGCCGGCTGCGCCATCCAACATGCCTTTCAGCAAACGGCCTGAATGGCTCGCCGTGTGAAAGCTCAACGGCAGATGCAAGACATGTTCGAAATATGCGCCCATCACTGCAAGACGCCGACGATGCGACAGGCGATCAGAATGCAGCGCGACAAGCACAGCAGCGGCAATGGTGAAGAGACCAAAGCCCACCCAGGCTGCAATCAAGGGTGCCAAGGTTTCCCATTGCAAAGGCACGTCACTTTTTTGCGCTTCCGCCAATTTGTCGATGATGCGACCAAAAAGAACCGGCTCGGCAAATTGCGCAGCAGCCAAGGCAAGATTGGCCAAAACGAGGATGATGGCGAGACGGGATTCGCTGCCGAGTTCCTTCAATACGCGCAGATAGGTCCGGACGAAATTCATGTCACGCCTTGCCAAACAGATCGAGAATGCTTTTTCAGGTTCGATATAAGGGAGGCTCGCGCTCTTGACCAATCCGGCCCTTGCGAGCTTTGCCCCAAGTTTCATACCGCAGTTACGAAAAAAGCTTGGACTAGGCCAGCTCTCCCTCTAATTTCGGCATGAGTTCATCAGAGGAGGCGCGTTCGCCGCCATGAGCAAAGTCTATTCTAACGCGACCACGGCCCTCGCTGGGCTTTTGAAAGATGGCATGACCATCATGTCTGGCGGCTTTGGCCTCTGCGGCATACCCGAAAGCCTCATTCTGGCGATCCGGGAGTCGGGGGCCAAAAACCTGACGGTCATCTCCAACAATGCCGGGGTGGATGGCATCGGCCTCGGCATCCTCTTGGAAACAAAGCAGATCAAGAAAATGATCTCCTCCTATGTGGGTGAGAACAAGCTCTTCGCCCAGCAGTTTCTGAGCGGCGAATTGGAGCTCGAATTCAATCCCCAAGGTACTCTGGCCGAGCGCATCCGCGCGGGCGGAGCCGGCATTCCGGCCTTCTATACCAAGACCGGTGTCGGCACGATCATCGCGGACGGCAAGGAGTTGAAGGAATTCGACGGCGAAACCTTCGTCATGGAACGCGGGCTTGTGGCTGATCTGGCCGTCGTCCATGCGTGGAAGGGCGATACAGAAGGCAATCTCGTCTATCGGAAAACCGCTCGTAATTTCAATCCGATGATGGCAAGTGCCGGCAAAGCGACGATCGCCGAGGTCGAGCATCTTGTCGTGCCCGGCCAGATTGATCCTGACCACATCATCACGCCGGGCATTTTCGTCCAGCGCATCATTCATGTGCCAGATGCGGAAAAGCGCATCGAACAGCGCACCACCCGCAAGCGCGCCTGAGGAGGAGAATTTCCATGGCTTGGACCCGTGATGAAATGGCCGCCCGCGCCGCGAAGGAATTGCGTGACGGCTTTTATGTGAATCTGGGCATCGGTATCCCGACGCTGGTTTCAAACTTCATCCCCGCCGGCATGACCGTGCAGCTGCAAAGCGAGAATGGCATGCTTGGCATGGGCCCCTTTCCCTATGAGGGCGAGGAAGATGCTGACCTGATTAATGCCGGCAAGCAGACGATCACCGAATTGCCCACGACAAGCTATTTCTCGTCAGCCGATTCCTTCGCCATGATCCGCGGCGGCCACATTGATCTGTCGATCCTGGGCGCCATGGAAGTGGCGGAGAATGGCGATCTGGCCAATTGGATGATCCCCGGCAAAATGGTGAAGGGCATGGGCGGCGCCATGGATCTCGTGGCGGGCGTCAAAAAGGTCGTCGTAGTGATGGAACATGTCGCCAAAGACGCACCCAAGCTCCTCAAGGCATGCTCCCTGCCCCTGACGGGGTCGGGCGTGGTCGATATGGTGATCACCGATCTGGCGGTCTTCACCATCGACAAAACTGGCAAGAGCGGCATGATTTTGATCGAGCTGGCGCCCGGTGTCAGCGTTGACGAAGTCAAAGCCAAGACCGAGGCAGGCTTCAAAGTCGCAGCAGGTCTTTAGTGGATCATCTGCTGCCCGCTCACATTCCCGTGATCAGCTTGGCTTAAACCGGGCTGTTTTTCTTGTTGCGGTGCAGCATTAATACGATTTTTTGTACTTGTTGGCCGCGAAATGGGGCTTTGAGACAGCTCTTCATGTTGCGCGGTAAATTATTGATTTGATTATATTTTCTTTTAAAATTTTCAATAAATGCTGCGCTTTCTTTGTGCACAATTCTTGCAGCAATAAATTTTCAACTTCTGCTGATTTGACCGACATCTATCGCCATCAAAGTCCATGAAATGAGCCGGAATTTAGGCAAGCTACGACTTTCGTTCAAAACTCGCCTGTGATTAAATCCCACATAATAGAAGGGAGAGGGCTGTTTTGCAGCCTAACTACCCCATTGGAGGGAACTGCACGATTGGGCCATGGCGAAGGCCCAGTTGTTATGTCTGCGTCCTCAACTTCCCAAGAAAAACTTTAAAAAATTCGAGAGGTTAGAGCAATGGACGTCTCTATGCTGGACGCCGCCGCCAAAGCTTTCGTCATGCTGATGGATCCCTTCCGCATGTCGTTGCTGTTCCTTGGCGTGGTTATGGGTCTTGTGCTTGGCATTCTGCCGGGCATCGGTGGGCTAGCGGGCACAGCCCTGCTTTTGCCCTTCACCTTCAATATGGACCCTTACGCGGCCATGGCCCTTCTGTTGGGTCTAGGTGCAACAACGGCTACGGGCGACCCCATCCCGGCCATTCTTTTCGGCGTGCCCGGAGGTGCCGGCTCTGCCGCCACCGTCTTGGACGGCTTGCCGATGGCCAAGCGCGGCGAAGCCTCGCGTGCGCTCTCAGCGGCCTACATGTCCTCGATGATGGGTGGCATTTTCGGCGCGGCTTTGATGGCTGTTCTCTTGCCGGTCCTACGACCCGTGATGCTATTCATAGGATCACCAGAGCTACTAGCCTTTGCCGTCTTAGGTATCTCCATGGTGGCCGTGCTTTCGGGCAGCGCGCCACTGCGTGGTCTGACAGCCGGCTGTATTGGTCTGATGATCTCCATGGTCGGTTCCGACCCGCAGACAGGTACTCTGCGCTGGACGCTCGACAGCCTCTACCTCTGGGAAGGTGCACCGCTCGTTCCGATCGTGCTGGGCCTGTTCGCTCTGCCAGAACTCGCCGACCTTGCGATTTCTCGTCAGTCGATTGCACCGGGCTCCAAACAGCTCGCCACATCGACCTCGGGCATGGTGCAAGGCGCACGCGATTGCTTCAAGCATTGGTGGCTCGTTCTGCGCTGCTCGTGGCTTGGCGCAACACTCGGCGCGATCCCTGGCATTTCGGGTGCCATCGTCGACTGGCTGGCTTACGGCCACGCGCTCAAGACCGAAAAGGGCGCAGGCCTGACCTTCGGCAAAGGCGACGTGCGCGGCGTGATTGCATCAGAAAGCGCGAACAATTCGCGTGAAGGTGGTGCGCTCGTTCCGACCGTTGCTTTCGGCGTGCCAGGCTCCGCCGGAATGGCGATCTTGCTCGGCGCCTTCCTCATCCACGGTCTCGTTCCGGGACCGGACATGCTGACGAAAAACCTCGACGTCACCTATGCGATGGTGTGGTCGGTGGCTCTCGCCAACGTGTTGGGTGCGGGCCTGTGCTACTTGTTCAGTGCGCAATTCGCGCGTCTGGCCACGTTGCGCTACACGCTGATCCTGCCCTCAACGCTGTCCATTATTTACATCGGCGCGTTCCAGGGCTCGCGTAACTGGGGTGACCTCTACACATTGCTCGCCTTCGGCCTCTTGGGCTGGGCGATGAAAATGCTGAAGTGGCCGCGTCCGCCGTTGCTCTTGGGCTGCGTGCTCGGTGAGATCGTTGAGCGTTATCTCTTCATCTCGATCCAGCGTTACGGTGTGGAATGGTTTGCCCGCCCGATCGTCATTATCATCTTCGCTTTCGCGCTCTTTGGTTTGATGCGTCCTTTGTTGCAGGACATCAAAATCCACGGTGGTCTGCGCAAGATGTTGACGGGCTTCCACTTCAAGCCGAACTTCCAGTATGATCAGCTCTTCTACATCTTCCTGTTCGCCGTTTTCGGCTACATGATGTGGGAAGCCTCGCACTGGAACATGCATGCCAAGATTGTGCCGATGATCGTCGGCTCAGTTGGGGTCGTCGTGATGACAGTCAGTCTGTTCAACTATCTCTTCCGCAAACCGGAAGCGCAGACTGACGTCGGCATGGCAGGCGTGATGACGGAAAAGATCGAGCAGAAGATTCACATGGATCTTGAAGCATCGACCGACCACCTTGATAACTGGACGGTTATACGTCGTGCGGCCATGTTCTTCGGCTGGCTCGTGGCCTTCATGGCCTCGATGGCTGTGATTGGTCTGATCCCGACCGTTCCGATCTTCGTGATCGCCTTCATGCGCCTCGAAGAAACCAAGGAGCGTTGGTCGCTGGTCATTCCGCAAGCGATTATCCTGACGATCTTCGTCTATGTCCTCTTTGATCAGCTTCTGACCATTCCGTGGCCGCAGACATATCTCGGCGGATGGTTCCCGGCGCTGAAGGGTCTCATCCCCTCGGTCTAAGATCGACACCAGACACAAACAGAATGGCCGGGCAATTGCCCGGCCATTTTTTTGTCTTATGCAATCTCGAAATCGACCACCAAAGGCAGATGGTCTGAAGCCACACGCGTGATGCTGTTGCGGATGACCTCGACGCGCTTTACCTGGACTTCGCCACGCATAAAAACATGATCAAGGCGCAAGACCGGAAAACCGGACGGGAAGGTCGGCTTTGTACGCCCCAAGCCCGGCGCGCGCTGCACATCTTTCAAAACCTTGGTCAGGCGGTGATAGACGCGTGAGCGTGGTACGAGATTGAAATCGCCCACCAGCGCGACAGAGCCCTCACAATCGGCACGTCCCATCCATTCGGGGCCAAGCAGACAATCTGTTTGCGAACGCCGCTCACGGGCAACCAGAGACAGATGCGTGTTGATGACATGCAAGGCCACGCCATCGCAATCAATGCGGGCCCAGAGCGCGCCGCGTGGTTCGATCTGACTTAAGCCCGGCAAAGCGGGCAAGCGCCCCGAATGCATGAGTTTCGAAGGCAGGGTTGTTAAAATGGCATCGCCATATTGCTCTTCCATCACGCGCAAATTGTTATGGAAATGCGAATCCATGCCCAGACGACGCGCAATCTCTTCAGCCTGATCAATATGTCCGGTGCGCTTGCGCATCACATCGACTTCTTGCAGAGCGACAATGTCGGGCGCTGCAGAGGCAATGACATCGGCAATGCGCGCAGGCGAAATGCGCCCGTCGATGCCCAGGCAGCGATGCACATTCCATGTCAGAAGGCGAAGTGGGCGCAAGGTGTTATGTCCTGCGAAGCGAGGCAGCTCAGCATTCTGCCCTTGTTTGGCAAGCTGCAAGCGCTCAATGCACAATTCACAGGATCCGCGCCTGAGCGCGAGGCCCGATCCAGGAGCGGCCTACCCATGAAAAAAGGGCGCCGCCCGTCAAGGCAGCGCCCTTTAATGAAAAGTCGGTAGACTTAGATATTCTTCAAATGCTGAGCGAGGTACTTGTTCATTTCGAACATGGTGACCTGCTTGCGGCCGAACACGGCTTCGAGCTTGGCATCAGCGAGGATCTCGCGCTTGTTGGCCGGGTTCTGCAGCGAGTTGGACTTGATATAGTCCCAAACCTTGCTGACGACTTCCGAACGCGGCAACGGATCGTTGCCGACAATCGCGCCAAGCTCCTTCGAGGGCTGCAGGGGCTTCATGAAGGCGCCGCCGGCTTTACCTTCGCTGGGGGTCTTGGCCATGAGAAATTCTCCGTCAAATCATTGTTGGGACTGGCAAGCCGTCCGGGCCGTAAACGGGGGACAAGCGAGCCTTATCCCGCAATTGCACCTTTTCGGGGGCTGATGCAATGCACATCCGCCTGAGGGGCCATTCGGCGGGGGAGAACTGGCCTCCCCCTCCCGATTAGCCTTATTTTGCGAGGTCTACGACCTCTTTTGGAGCGCTGACAACCTTGGCCGTGATCTCGGCCAGCTTCTGATGGGTCATGGGCTCGATGGTCAGATTGAGGCGCTTGGCATCAGCCAGAAAGGCCTCATCCTTCATCGTCTTCTCGAAAGCCGTGCGCATCATGGCCACGCGATCGGCGGGGACGCCCGGCGGCAGAAAGACGCTGCGACCGAAATCGGATTCAGCCGACAAAAATTCCGCCACCTGACGATGCACGGGGTCTTTCATGATTTCGGCCAAAGTCGGCACGTCCGGTGCGCTGGGTTCGCGCGTGATGGAAGCAAAGACAATCGGCTTGATGCGGCCATCGGCAATCGCATCGGGCATGGAAAGCTGGACGCTCACCCAAGAGGCGCCGCGCCCCTCAATTTCACCACGCTGCATGGCGAGGTTCAAATCGGCTGCGCCCTTATAGCCCGTCACGATTTTATATTTCGTGCCCAGAAACTTGTTCATCAGATTGGGCACAATATAGGTCGGTGAACTCGGGCCCGTTGCGCCAATGATGACTTCGGTCGTCTTGGCTTCCTCAATCGTCTTGGCTTTGGCTGTATGCCAGATTGAGAGCATGTTGCGCACGGGCGCCATATTGCCCAGCCACAACCATTCCCGCGCATCATATTTTGCAAATTGCGGCTGCAGAACTTGGTTGATCACGACGGTCTGCTGCGTCATCGCAATCGTCGTGCCGTCCGTTGGCATATTGCCGCGCACGGAATTGGCGAGATTGAGACCGCCGGATTCACCCCCTGTATATTTGATGATGAATTTTGGTTTTTCGGGAATGTATTTCGGCATGTGCTCGGCCAGCACCTGCGCATAGGGGCCAAAAGAGCCGCCCGGATCAGAACCCACAAGGAAAGTAATGTTCTTACCGCGATAGAAATCGCTCAAAGCATCAGCCTTTACAGGCACATTTGCCAATGTGCCGACCAGTAATGCCGCACCAATGAGGCTCGTTGTTTTTTTCATTTTGTTTCTCCCGTCTCTGGCAAGGCGACATGATAGGCCTGTGCCACTTGAACCAATTCATCCCAAACTTTTGCACCGATCTTGATGCCGTTTGTGTGCGCCTGTTTGAGCGCACGTGCACCGCGCTCACCTGGCAGTCGCAATTCTTCAACGCCTTCAATACGCGGCAGAGCCTTGATTGCGGCGGAAAGTGCATTCACGTCGCTTGCAAATTCTGTGGGCTCACGCAGACGTGCAATATCGATGACGATCATCGTGGCGCTCTGTCCATGCCCCTTCTTGCCTTGCGCAAGCATGGGCGACAAAAGTGGGGCGCCCCCCAAAACGCTCGTGAAGATCTCGTTCAGCAGCGCAAAACCTGATCCCTTCGGCCCACCCAAAGGTAAAAGCGTTTCTGCTTTTGTGGCATCGGTGGCGGGATGACCATCTGCATCAAGCGCCCAACCGACGGGAAGCTTTTCTTTGTCACGACGCGCTTGTTTCAAACGGCCGTTTGAAATCTGGCTGGCCGCCATATCGAGCAAAACCACGCCTTCTGGACCACCTGGAACAGCCATAGCCAGAGGCGCGGTGGAGGCGCTGGCAATGCGCGCGCCTTCATAGGCCATCAGTGGTGGACCTGCGGCGAAAGCGATGGCGGCAAAACCATTGCGCGCAGCCTGATCTGCATAAAAACCAATGGCACCGGCGTGAGTGGCGCGGCTCATAACGCCAAAACCAACGCCAAATTGGCGGGCGCGCTCTTGGGCACCGTCCAAGAGCTGCATCATGGCGATGGGCCCAGCGGCGCCTTGTGCATCTATAGAAAAGAGCGCGCCGAAATCGGTTTGCAGACGGGGGACCGCCACGGGCTTCATTGAACCCTTATCAATCATGCCGAAATAATGGGGGATGCGGCTCACCCCATGGGTGTCGCTGCCGCGCATATCCGCCCAGACCAGCACGCTGGCGATTTTTGCGGCATGTTCCGTGCTCATGCCGCGCGCCATAAAAAGACGCTGCACGAAATCGCTCAAAACCGCTTCGCTGATCTTCGGAGCTTGGGCCCCCAAAGCTTGATCCTTCCTGCCCTCAGGAGCGCCCAGCATATTTTATGCCTTTGGAATCGCTCATATTTCTTATTTTGCGCTGCTGCTGCGCGCGAGTGGCCTTATCATAGCGACTTCCCTGCCAAAAGTCAGGCGGGCATGACTAGTCTGGCGCTGACAGTGAATTGAATGAAGACCCCTTTAATTGAGCAGGTGCAATATTTCTGTTGCGTTTGTTTCTCATTATGAGCAATTCTTTTCTTGAGCTTGTCTTTTCTGAGGGTCTCAGATGCTATCCGGCGGTGCAGAAAAATTCTGTTTCGGCCCAACCGAAATCGATGTCATGCGGCGCGCAATGAAAATTGCCGAGCAGGCGTTGCGCCGGTCTGGGGCATCGGATGTGCAGGATGCGTTGCGCCCTATCGCGCGTGCCATTCTGCGCATGACGGCGGCCGGCCAATCAGATCCGCTGATCATGAGTGCCGTTGCTTTGCGCGAGCATCAAGATGCAGCTGCACAAATCTTCCATCCTTATGAGCGGCGCTCTCTGACTCGGCGCGCGCATCTGCGCTGCCGTGGTGTCGCTTTGCGCAGAAGCAAGATTGCTTGAGGCTGACATGCGCCAGTCCCGCCATCTTCTCAGCCGTGAAGAACTAGAAGCGCTCATTGCCACATCAGCCTGCATTGAGACCCACGAGCGCTCGTCTTTGCGCGAGACAGCAGCGCGCCTGTTGCGGCGGCTCGCGGAGCGGATTGCGAGACTAAAACTGTCGTAACGGAAAGCTACCGACTTCCGAACCTGTTGAAAGATCATCGCTCTTCATAGAAGAGGGCGCGTCTTCCGGATAGTTTCCGGAAGACATGACCAGCACACACACTCCAAGCGCGCAGGATCTTGCGTTGATGGCCGACCTGCTCGACGCGAGCAGCGATTATCGCGTGCTGCGGCGCTTGCAGGTGCCCACGCATTATCAGCCTGATGATGGAACACCGACGAAGACAGCCATTTTTCTGGATGTTGAAACAACAGGGCTTGAAGCCGGTCGCAGTGAAATCATCGAATTGGCGATGGTGCCTTTCACCTATGCGCAAGACGGACGCATCTTTCAAATAGGCGAAGCATTCCAGGCTTTGCGCGAACCCTCGCACCCCATTCCACCGGAAGTGACAGCGATCACGGGCATTGATGATGCGATGGTGGCGGGCCAAGCGATTGATGTCGCCGATGTCAGCGCCTTCATCGCAAAAGCTGATCTGATCATCGCGCATAATGCGGGTTTTGATCGTCGCTTCATGGAAATCTTTTGCGACGATTTTGTCCATAAGCCATGGGCCTGTTCAATGTCGCAAGTCGATTGGCAGGCGGAAGGGTTTGAGACACTCAAGCTTTCATTCCTCGCAGCCACTGCAGGCTTTTTCTATGACAAGCATCGCGCGGTGCATGATTGCCATGCCGCGATTGAATTGCTTGCGCGTCCGCTGCCCAAAAGCGGCGAGCACGCCATGGCGCAATTGCTCGAAAAAGCCCGCGCACCGAGCTGGCGCATATGGGCCTCGCAAGCGCCGTTCGAATTGAAAGACGTTTTGCGCAATCGCGGCTATCGCTGGAATGCCGATGGCGTGGGGGCCGCTAAGGCTTGGATGATTGATGTGCCCGATGCCCGCAAGGAGGAAGAGTGCCATTTCCTCCAAGAGGAAATCTATGGCCGACCCCAGCCGATCAATTGCCGGAAAATCGACGCTTATGAGCGTTTTTCGGCACGGGTCTAAGGACCTATTTGCCTCACGGGCCCGATTGTGGAAAAGGAACGGCGAGAGAGGGCCGGACGCGGCCCAAGGCGAGCCGCAAGGGCACGAGACTTCAGATGCGTATGGTCCTGAGATCCAAGATCCACAATGCGACGGTCACAGAGGCCAATCTCGCCTATATTGGCTCGATCACCATTGATGCCGATCTGATCGAGCGTGTGGGCCTATGGCCGGGTGAGCGCGTGCTCGTCGTCTCCAACACATCCGGCGCGCGGCTTGAGACCTATGTCATCAAGGGCGAACGCGGCTCCGGCAATATCTGCATGAATGGCGCCGCCGCGCATCTCATCAAAGAAGGCGAAGAGATCATCATCATGGGCTTTGAATTGGCTGATCAGCCGATCACGCCCAAGGTAATCTTGGTCGATAAGAAAAACCGCTTCTTGCAAGACCTGACGGAAAAGCCTGGCACACCGGTCTGATCGAGATTTTCTAGAAAAAAGCTTGGTGGAGCTGAGCGGGATCGAACCGCTGACCTCGTCATTGCGAACGACGCGCTCTCCCAACTGAGCTACAGCCCCAAGCTGCGCGTGTGTAGCGAGCACCTCCCGGCCTGTCAACGCGAGCAAACTGCAAAAGCCCCCAAAGAAGACGCATTCAGCCGTTGCGGCATCGCTTGCGGGGAGCGGATCAGACAGTTAAACCGAAGAGGATAGTTCTGGAGCTTCCATGCGCGCGATCCTTGATCTCATTTTGCTCATTCTGCAGCTCTACAGCTGGATCATCATTGCCATCGCCATCCTGTCATGGCTCGTGGCTTTCGGCGTGATCAACATCCGCAATGATTTTGTGCGTGCCATCTGGAACGCGCTACTCGCGGTAACAGAGCCTGTGCTCATGCCCTTGCGGAAACGCCTACCAAATTTCGGTGGGCTGGATCTGTCGCCAGTCGTCGTGCTGCTCGGCATTTTCTTCCTCGAGCGTGTGATCATCTATTACGTCTATCCGGCCGTGATGGGCTTCTAATGCCAAGCCAGCCGTAGGCCGGATTGACGGGGTTGAGACACTCTCTGACGGCCTGCTCTCGGGTGATACCGCCCGACGGAAGTCCGTGTTTCTGGAAGGCGACGCGCAAGCCCTCGCCCAAAGCCTGATGGAAGCGCTTGATTCGAAGGGCTAGGTGCGCCGCAGCATATTCCGCATTACCATAGCGGAGCAGATGAGGCGGAGAGCAAGCGATGGCCGTGGCGCTGAAAACCAATCAAGGACATTTTTTCGAAGATTTCCGCCTCGGCCAAATATTGCGGCATGCGACACCGCGCACGGTCACGACAGGCGATGTCGCGCTCTATACCGCGCTCACGGGCTCACGCTTTGCTGTGCAATCCTCGGATGAATTTGCGCGCAGCCTTGGTTATCCGCAAAGCCCCATCGATGATCTTCTGACTTTTCACATGGTCTTTGGCAAAACCGTGCCGGATGTCTCGCTCAATGCCGTCGCCAATCTCGGCTATTCCGCTTGTCGCTTTCTTGCGCCCGTCTATCCGGGTGACACTTTGTCTTCTGTTTCCGAAGTCATCGGCTTGAAGGAAAATTCCAACAAGCAGACGGGTGTTGTCTATGTTCGCTCGAAAGGCCTCAATCAGCATGGTGTGACCGTGCTCGATTATGTGCGCTGGGTGATGGTGCGCAAAGGCAATGTGAATGCAGCCATTGCCGAAGAGAAAGTGCCTGACCTGCCGAAAGCACTGACGCCCGCCGAAATTGGCGCGGCCTGCCCGCCTATTGCGCATGAAAAATTCGATCTTGAACTATCCGGCGCGCCGCATCGCTTTTCCGATTACCAAAAAGGCGAGCGCATTGATCATGTCGATGGCATGACGGTGGAAGAAGCCGAGCATATGACGGCCACGCGTCTCTATCAGAACACAGCAAAAGTGCATTTCAATCAATTCACCGAAGGACAGGGCCGCTTTGGTCGCCGCCTCATTTATGGCGGTCATGTCATTTCACTTGCGCGCGCGCTGAGTTTTAACGGTCTTGGCAATGCGTTTCATATTGCCGCGATCAATGCAGGCCGCCATGTTGCGCCTTTATTTGCAGGCCTCACGGTCCATGCCTGGAGCGAGATTCTCGACACGGCAGAAATCCCAGGTCGCACAGATGTTGGCGCTTTGCGCATTCGGACCATCGCAACAAAAGACAAGCCCTGCGGCTCTTTCCCTGACAAAGAGGCCGACAGCACTGATCCGGCCGTCATTCTGGATCTGGATTATTGGGCGCTTATTCCGCGCTAAATTATTGCGGGGCGCGCTTCAGCAAAAATTCCCACATGAGGCGCGCGCCATCGAGATCATTATTCTGCGCGCCCACTGGCAAACCACGCGAGCTCGAAAGGCGGCGGCCAGGAATCGTATGCCCCCCGCCCTCGACTTTGATAAATTCAACAGGCGCGCGACATCCAACACCATGATCAATCAGAACACGCGAGCCATCATTGCGATCACGATCAACAATCGTCTCGCTGCGCAGGCCTGTACATTGGGCAGCCTTGCTAAACAAATCGAAGGTTGCCTTTGAGGAGAGAACATCGCGCGGGCCTTCGGGCATATGCGCAATGCCGCCGTTAAACGGGACCATCGGATCAGCTGTGCCATTCATCAGCATGAATGCCACTGGCTGGACAGGGTTGCAGGAAGCCGCCCAATCCACTGGCATATTGGCAACAAAAGCGCCGACCCCAGAGAAAAGATCACTCTGCTCGCAGGCCATTTTCATGGCGAGCATGCCGCCACCCGAAACACCCGCAACATAAATGCGACGATGACTGGTCACGCCCTGCTCAATCAAACGTGTCGCCAGAGCGCGCAGAAAAGCTGCATCATCAGGCGCAGGCTCGCCGGGTTTGGCGCGGCCCCAATAGCCATCAACTGCATCAGGGTAAACGACTGTTGCGCCGACTTTGCGGGCGACCATATCAACACCGAGATTACGACGAGCGCGCAGGCCGGCTCCAGAGCCACCTGCACCACCATGCAAAACCATGATCACCGGACGACGGCGTTTTTTCAGGCGATCAAATTCAACCAGAGTTGCCGTGCGCTTCACGCCATCAATGGTCAGCGTGACGCGCCCATAGGCAGCTTGTGCAGGTTGCGGATCAAGAGAGAGGCCACAGATGAGGGCGGCGGCAAAAGCTGCAATGGCGGTGAGGCGGGGAAGAAGAGCAAACATTGTGCGATTGTGGGGGAAGCCGCGCCATCCTGCAAGGCGGTCAATCAAGCGATGTGTCTTTGCGCTTTGACCTTGAGGGGGGCGGCACGGCATGATGGCGCAAAAGGCGGGAGAAAAATCATGCAGCATGCCACAGCAGCGCCAAAGGTCTGGCTGGATATGGACCAGGCGGCACTGGATGCAGCCTATGATCAATCGGTCTACGCGCCCAATCAAAGCGCGGTTCATGATCGGCGTATGATGATGTCGGCCATAGCTTTGCAGCGGCTGGGCGACCCGCAAGTCATCGCTTATGGCGCGGGCAAAAATCACACATTCGATCTCTACCGCGCCAAGGGGAAAAATCGCCCGCTTGCCATTTATGTTCATGGTGGCGCCTGGAAGAATGGACGTGCGCGCGACTTCGCCGTTCTCGCAGAAGTCTTTGTGAATGCCGGCGCGCATTGCGCCATTCTCGATTTTGATCTTGTGCAAGATTGCCAAGGCGATCTGTTGCCCATGGTCGAGCAGGTGCGCCGTGCGACGGCCAAAATCTGCGCGGAAGCGGCATCATTCGGGGCTGACCCCGCACGCATCCATGTCATTGGTCATTCGTCAGGCGGACATATGGGCGGCTGTATTGTGACGACCGATTGGCAAAAGGACTTCGGTCTGTCGCCAAATATTTTGCGCGGCGGCATGCTGTTTTCCGGCATGTATGAATTGGAGCCCGTGCGTCGCTCAAAGCGCTCGCAATATGTCGCCTTCACCGAAGAGACGGTCGAGAAACTCTCCGCCATCCGTCATATCGACAAAATCGTCTGCCCACTCATTCTGGCACACGGCACGCTGGAAACGCCCGAATTCCAACGCCAAACGCGTGAGTTTCATGCAGCGGTGACAGCCGCGGGCAAACCCGCCGAGCTATATATCGGCACGGGCTATAATCATTTTGAATTGTTGGAAACGCTCGCCAATCCTTACGGATTGCTCGGCCATCCGGCACTCAAGCAGATGGGATTGGCGAGCTAAATTTTAGGCCTTGGCAGGCTGCAGAGCGATGCCGTTTTCAGCGAAGTGGGCAGCGAGTTCGCCCGCCTGGAACATTTCGCGCACGATGTCACAACCGCCGACAAATTCGCCCTTCACATAGAGCTGCGGAATCGTCGGCCAATTGGCGAAATCCTTGATGCCCTGGCGAATGCCTTCGTCTTCGAGGACGTTGATGCCCTTATAGGGCACGCCCAGATGGTCGAGAATCTGCACAACCTGACCGGAGAAACCGCACATCGGAAAATCAGGCGTGCCTTTCATGAAGAGCACGACATCATTGCCGGTGACTTCGTTTTTGATCTGCGCCTGCACGTCGGTCATGTCTCAATTCCTCTGATCGGGCGGAGGTCAAGTTTCCGCCGGGTCCCGTCAATATAATCGCGCCCGTGAGGCTTCGCCAGTGTCAGTTGGGCGCGCTGGTGGTCAGCGCCAAAGCATGCAGCTCGCCGCCCATGCGGCCCTTGAGCGCGCCATAGACCATCTGGTGCTGCTGGACGCGGGTCTTGCCCTTGAAGGCCGAGGAGACAACGGTGGCGGCATAATGATCGCCATCGCCCGCCAAATCCGTGATCTGCACGACGGCATCCGGAAAGGCTTCCTTGATCAGCGTCTCAATATCTTTTGCCTGCATCGCCATTTTTGAAAATCCTCAACCCTGTCCGGCCATATAGGCGGGCAGCCAACCTTCATGCGCACCATCGAGCGCCGAAATCGCCACAGGCTTTTCACCCGGTAGTTCCAGCGCATCGCCACCCGTCGTGCCGACAATAGCAGCAGGCACACCCTTCGCCTTGGCATCAGCCAAAATCTTCTGTGCCTCGTCAGCCGAAGCGCTCAAGAGATAACGGCCCTGATCTTCACCAAAGAGCATGGCGTGCGGATTTGCGCCCAGATCGCAGGTGAGCTTGGCGCCGACCTTACCGGCCATCGCCATTTCAGCCAGCGCAACAGCCAGACCACCGTCTGACAGATCATGCACGGCATCGACGCGACCCGCATCAATGAGACCGCGCACGAAATCGCCATTGCGACGCTCGGCCACCAGATCAACAGGCGGCGGCGCACCTTCTTCACGGCCGCAAACATCGCGCAGATAAACAGACTGGCCGAGCCAACCCTTTGTCTCGCCAATCAGCACAATGTTCTGGCCTGCTTTTTTGAAAGCAACCGACGCAGATTTTGTGACATCGGCAATGACACCAACACCACCAATCGAGGGTGTGGGCAAAATGCCGCGACCTTGCGTTTCATTGTAGAGCGACACATTGCCCGACACGATCGGGAAATCGAGTGCGCGTGCGGCGTCACCAATGCCTTCCAGGCAACCAACCAGCTGGCCCATATATTCGGGCTTTTCCGGATTGCCGAAATTCAGATTGTCGGTGAGCGCGAGCGGCAAAGCGCCAGTCGCCGTAATATTGCGCCAAGCTTCGGCCACGGCCTGCTTGCCGCCTTCAACCGGATCGGCTTCGCAATAGCGCTGCGTTACGTCGGTTGTGAGTGCGAGACCTTTCGGGCCATCGCCAATGCGCACCACTCCTGCATCGCCACCGGGCTGCTGCACGCTATTGCCGAGAATGAGATGATCATATTGTTCCCAGACCCAACGCTTGGAGCAAAGGTCCGGCGTGCCCAGCAAATGCACGAGCGCATCGGCATTTGATTTCGGCGGCTTCACAGAAGAAGCCTCAATGACGGGCTTTTTTGGTGTTGGCACGTGTGGGCGGTCATAGACGGGGGCTTCGTCACCCAATTCCATGATCGGCAGATCAGCTTCGATCTTGCCCTTGTGCTTGATGACGAAACGCTTCGTATCGGTCGTCTTGCCGATGACGGCAAAGTCGAGACCCCATTTGACAAAGATCGCTTCGGCTTCTTGTTCCTTCGCCGGATCAAGCACCATGAGCATGCGCTCTTGGCTTTCCGACAACATCATTTCATAAGCGCTCATGCCTTCTTCGCGGCACGGTACTTTATCGAGATCAAGCTCGATACCGAGACCACCCTTCGCGCCCATTTCAACGGCGGAAGAGGTGAGACCAGCCGCGCCCATATCCTGAATGGCAATCACGCAGCCCTTGGCCATGATTTCAAGGCAGGCTTCGAGCAAAAGTTTTTCTGAGAAAGGATCGCCGACCTGCACGGTGGGACGCTTCTCTTCCGCATCCGCTTCGAAAGAGGCAGACGCCATCGTTGCACCATGAATGCCATCGCGACCCGTCTTCGAGCCGAGATACACAATCGGGCGACCAACGCCTGTTGCCTTGGCGTAGAAAATCTCGTCCGACTTAGCGAGACCAACAGCCATGGCATTGACGAGAATATTGCCGTCATAGCGCGTGTGGAAATTCACCGAGCCGCCAACTGTCGGTACGCCGAAAGAATTGCCGTAACCGCCAATGCCAGCAACAACGCCCGATACGAGATGGCGCGTCTTGGGATGATCCGGCGCACCGAAGCGCAGCAAGTTCAAACAAGCGATGGGACGCGCACCCATAGTGAACACGTCACGCAAAATACCGCCCACACCCGTCGCCGCACCCTGATAGGGCTCGATGAAAGAGGGATGGTTGTGGCTTTCCATTTTGAAGACGCAGGCCTGACCATCGCCAATGTCGATGACACCGGCATTTTCGCCTGGACCCTGAATGACCCACGGCGCCTTGGTCGGCAATTTGCGCAAATGCATGCGCGAGGATTTGTAGGAACAATGCTCGTTCCACATGGCCGAGAAAATGCCCAACTCCGTGATCGAAGGCGCGCGGCCGATCAGCTTGAGAATGCGCTCATATTCGTCCGGCTTTAGACCGTGTTCGGCAACAAGCTGGGGCGTGATTTCAATCGACTGGCTCAAGTAGAGGCCCTCTGTCAGCGGGCTTTTAAAAGGGCCCGGGGAGCTATGTTTCGCGCCTTTTCAGGCTGCAACGAGGCTTTTGAAGAGACCCGCGCCATCAATACCGCCCACCAGCGGATCAATGAGGTTTTCGGGATGGGGCATCATGCCAAGCACATTGCGCTTGTCTGAATAAATGCCGGCAATGTCGTTGGTCGAACCATTCGGATTGGCAAGACCGCCCACGACACCCTTTTCATCACAATAGCGGAAAGCCACGCGACCTTCACCTTCGAGGCGCTTGATTGTCTCATCATCAGCTTCGTAATTGCCTTCGCCATGAGCGATGGCAACTTTGATGATCTGGTTTTTCGTGTAAGCGCGCGTGAAATCCGTGTCGGCACGCTCGACGCGCAAATGCTGCATTTTGCAGATGAAACGCAGATCCTTGTTGCGCATCAAGACGCCGGGCAGCAATCCGCCTTCGCAGAGAATCTGGAAGCCGTTGCAAATGCCCAGCACCAGACCGCCGCGCGCTGCATGGGCACGCACCGCATCCATAATAGTGGCGCGACCGGCAATGGCGCCGCAGCGCAGATAATCGCCGTAACTGAAACCACCGGGCAGAAGCACAAGATCCGTGCCTGAGGGGAGATCTTTTTCAGCATGCCAGACAATCTGCGGCTTCTTACCAATCGCCATTTCCAACGCGCGCACAGCATCGCCTTCGCGGTTCGATCCGGGAAAAAGAACGACGACGGCTTTCATTAGATGATCTCGACGCGGTAATTTTCGACGACGGTATTGGCGAGCAATTTCTCGCAAGCCGCTTTCAGAAGCGTCTCGGCCTTGGCGTGATCTGTCGTCGACAATTCAATATCGAAGACTTTACCCTGGCGCACGGAATCGACGCCTTCAATGCCAAAAGATTTCAGCGCACCTTCAATCGCCTTGCCTTGCGGATCGAGAACGCCATTCTTCAAAGTGACAGTGACGCGGGCCTTCATGCTTTTGCCTTCAGATCAGTTTTGATGAAACGATGCGGGGGCCGCAAAGCCCCCGATCGCATTATTGCACGAGCTTCGGGCCACCCGAGCGCGGCGGCTCATTGTCTTGCATGATGCCAAGACGACGCGCGACTTCGGTATAGGCTTCCACAAGGCCGCCCATATCACGACGGAAACGATCCTTGTCGAGCTTGTCGTTGTTCTTCATGTCCCACAGACGGCAGGAGTCGGGCGAGATTTCATCCGCCACAACAATGCGCATCATGTCGCCTTCCCAAAGGCGGCCGCATTCCATCTTGAAATCGACAAGACGAATGCCAACGCCCAAGAACAGGCCTGACAAGAAATCATTGACGCGAATGGCGAGTGCCATGATGTCGTCGATTTCCTGCGGGCTTGCCCAACCGAAAGCGGTGATGTGCTCTTCCGACACCATCGGATCATTGAGCGCATCATTCTTGTAATAGAATTCGATGATCGAACGCGGCAACTGCGTGCCTTCTTCGATCCCGAGGCGCTGCGACAGCGAACCGGCAGCGACATTGCGCACGACCACTTCAAGCGGCACGATTTCCACTTCGCGAATGAGCTGCTCGCGCATGTTCAAACGACGAATGAAATGAGTCGGCACGCCGATGTCATTCAGATGCTGAAAGACGAATTCGGAGATGCGGTTGTTCAGCACGCCTTTGCCATCAATCACTTCATGCTTTTTGGCATTGAAGGCTGTGGCATCGTCCTTGAAATGCTGGATGAGGGTTCCGGGCTCAGGGCCTTCATAGAGGACCTTGGCCTTGCCTTCGTAAATGCGACGGCGGCGATTCATGGGGGTCAACCGTGTCTTGAGGAAATCCATTGCGGTCCATGGCTCATGAATTGAGTCCGGCCGCGACAGGGCGCAAACTATCCCCTTTGACAGGCAGGCACAATGCAAGGGCCCCTTCTGAGCCCTTTCAAGGATGACGCAGCTGTGAATAGCGCGCGTCACAACCCTGCCACGCCTTTGATGTACCTCATAGGAATCGTGCCGGTTGGCGCCTATATCTGCCCTATGTGGATATACAGGCTGGTTTTGGGAGGAAAGAATGAGCTCATTCGACAAGCGCGGCGACTCTTTTGAGAATAAATTCGCTCATGACGAGGCGCTACAGTTCAAGGCGACAGCCCGGCGAAACAAGCTTTTGGGCCTGTGGGCGGCCGAAAAACTTGGCAAGCAGGGTGAGGAAGCTGAAGCTTACGCCCGAGCTGTCGTCAGCTCGGACCTCGAAGAAGCCGGCGACGATGATGTTTTTCGTAAGATTCGGGGGGATCTTGATACGGCGAAAGTTGAGCAATCCGACCATCAAATCCGCCGAACCATGGATGAAATGATGGCAAAAGCCATCGAAGAGGTAAAAGCGGGCCGCTAGAAAGACTTTCTTCAGTCTGAGGAGAGAGGATGCGCCCATGGCCAAGCCCCTCTCCGACAGCTCTGAGCGCAATCTTGCTTTCCCGCAGGCTGGGGCGGAGCTGGCACGCGAGGCACAGGCCTGGATTCGCCATCTGGCCGCCCAGCGGCGGGCCTCGCCGCTGACGGTTGAGGCCTATACGCGGGACCTCACACAATTTCTGTCTTTTCTGACCGAACATTTGGGCGAAAAGCCCGATCTGGCCACCTTTGCCGAGCTGAAACCGGCTGATTTGAGGGCCTTTATGGCCAAGCGCCGCGGGGCGGGCATTGAAAGCCGCTCCCTGATGCGGGCGCTGGCGGCTCTCCGCTCCTTCGCCCGCCATCTCGAGCGCGAGGGCAAGGGCAAGGCGGCTGCCTTTATTGCGGTTCGTAGCCCCAAAATTGCCCGCAGCCTGCCAAAACCCATTTCCGCCCGCTCGGCCATGGACATGATGGATGTGGCCACCCGAGCAGGGGAGACACGCGAGCCGTGGATTCTTGCCCGTGATGCGGCCGTGATCGGCCTGCTCTACGGGGCGGGACTGCGTATTTCGGAGGCTCTGGGCCTGCAGCGGCGCGATGCGGCCAAGGGTTTTGATTCGCTCACCGTGATCGGCAAGGGCTCCAAGACCCGCTCTGTGCCCGTCATCCGCCCAGTGGCAGAGGGGATCGACGCCTATCTCCAGCTCTGCCCCTATACGCTCAAACCCGAGGGGCCTTTGTTTGTCGGCGCCAAGGGCGGGCCTTTGTCGCCGCGGATCATCCAGAAAGCGGTTGAACAATTGCGCGGCGCGCTGGGCCTGCCCGATACCGCCACGCCCCACGCTTTGCGCCATTCCTTCGCCACGCATCTTTTGGCAGGCGGGGGCGATCTGCGTGCCATTCAAGAACTTCTGGGCCATGCCTCGCTGTCGACGACGCAGGTCTATACCGCGGTCGATGGCGCCCGCCTGATGGACGCTTGGCGCAGTGCCCATCCCCGCGCGCGCGGCTGATCACAGTCTCAAAAACCGTCTGTCATTGTTCTGCGTAAAATGGTGGCTTAGATGACAGCCGCCGATGATTCGGTCGCAGAAAAAACGGGGAGGATTCATGTCCGGTCACGGTCACGAGCCTGAAACAAATAATAAGGGCGTTGCCCTGCTGATCGCTGTTCTCGCGCTGATGCTCGCCTTCTCAGAAATGGGCGGCAATAATGCGGAACGCGAAGCGCAGGCGTCTAATCTCGAAGCATCCAATCTTTGGGCTTTCTTCCAAGCCAAAACCATTCGCCGCACGACGGTGCAAGTAGCGGCTGAACAGATTGAAGCGCAGCTTGTCACCATCACCGACAGCGCACAGCGCGAAGTCATGCAAAAGCGCGTGTCGGACTGGAAGCGCACAGCCGACCGCTATGAGACGGAGCCAGAAACGCAGGAAGGCCGGAAAGAACTTGCGGCGCGCGCAAAGTTAGCTGAAGAAAAACGCGACACTTATAAAGCGCGCAATGAAGTGTTCGAATTATCATCCGCCGTTTTGCAGATCGCCATCGTGCTCTGCTCGGCCATGATCATCACCGGCATTGCAGCGCTCGTCTGGGTCGCGGCGGGGCTCGGCGTCTTATCCGTCGGGCTCATGAGCATTGGCATGTTCGCACCCGGAATTGTTCATTTTCTCTTCTAAATAAAAAGGGCCGGAAAATTTCCGGCCCTTCTTTTTGATCACATATGGATTTGGCGCTTATCAACCGCCATGGCCGCTTCTTTGACGGCTTCCGACACGGTCGGATGCGCATGACATGTGCGGGCCAGATCTTCGGCTGAACCACCGAATTCCATCAGCACAGCGCATTCGGCAATCAACTCACCAGCGCCAATGCCGATGATATGCACTCCGAGCACGCGATCAGTCGTTGCATCAGCAAGCACTTTCACAAAGCCGTCGGTATGGCGCATGGCGCGCGCACGGCCGTTGGCTGTGAAGGGGAACTTGCCGGACTTGTAGGCAATGCCTGCGGCCTTCAATTCTTCCTCGGTCTTGCCGATGGCTGCAATTTCCGGCTGCGTGTAAACGACGCCCGGAATGACATCATAATTCACGTGGCCATGCTGGCCTGCCAGAATCTCGGCAACCGCCACGCCTTCATCTTCAGCCTTATGCGCGAGCATCGGGCCGCGCACGACGTCGCCAATGGCGTAAATGCCAGCGACATTGGTCGCGAAATGATTATCGATGACCACGCGACCGCGATCCATCGCAACGCCTGCAGCTTCCAGACCGAGATTATCGGTGTAAGGACGACGGCCTGTGGCGACCAGCACAATATCAGCTTCGAGCGTGACAGCAGCGCCGCCCGCAACCGGCTCGAATGTGACAGCGCCGCCCTTGCCCTTCTTCTCGACCTTCGTGACTTTGGACGAGAGATTGAAAGCAAAGCCCTGCTTTTCGAGAATGCGCTGGAACTGCTTGGCGACTTCATTGTCCATGCCCGGCAGAATGCGATCGAGATATTCAACGACCACAACTTCCGCGCCCAGACGACGCCAGACCGAGCCCATTTCAAGACCAATCACGCCCGCGCCGATGACAATCATCTTGGCCGGCACTTTGTCGAGCGACAGTGCACCGGTGGATGAAACGATGATCTTTTCATCGAACTTCACATCAACGCCCGGAGGGGTCGCAATGTCAGAGCCCGTTGCGATGACAATGTTCTTGGTCTCGAGCGTCGTGACCTTGCCGTCATCGCCCGTCACATCAACCTTGCCAGCGCCTTTGATCGAGCCGTGACCGGTGAAGGATTCAACCTTGTTCTTCTTGAGCAGGAAGCCCACGCCGCTGACATTGGCATCAACCGTGTCAGTCTTGTGCTTCATCAAGGCGGCGAAATCGAGCTTCGGCTTGCCCACAACAATGCCGAGATTGGCAAAGTCATGACCTGCCAGATCGAACATTTCTGACGCATGCAGAAGAGCCTTGGACGGAATGCAGCCGACGTTGAGGCAGGTGCCGCCATGCGTCTTGCGCTTTTCAACAACCGCCACTTTCATGCCGAGCTGGGCTGCACGAATGGCGCAAACATAACCGCCGGGGCCGGTGCCGATGACAACGAGATCGTAGGACATTGAATTTCTCCCCCGCGACAGGCGGGACTTCTTTTTCGAGAAAAGGCCCGGGAATTTCCCCCGAGCCTATTGAAGAAAATTAGAGATCGAGAACGAGACGAGCCGGATCTTCCAGCGCTTCCTTGACGCGCACCAAGAATGTCACGGCTTCCTTGCCGTCGACGATGCGGTGATCATAGGAGAGCGCGAGATACATCATCGGGCGCACTTCGATCTTGCCATTCACGACCATCGGGCGTTCCTGGATCTTGTGCATGCCCAAAATGCCCGACTGCGGCGCATTGAGGATCGGCGTCGACATCAGTGAGCCATAGATGCCACCATTGGTGATGGTGAATGTGCCGCCCTGCATTTCGTCGATCTTCAACTGGCCATCACGCGCGCGCTTGCCGAAATCAGCAATCGTCTTTTCGACGCCCGAGATCGACAGCTGATCAGCATCACGCACCACCGGAACAACGAGGCCCTTCTCGGTGCCGACCGCAATGCCGATGTGATAGTAGTTCTTGTAGATGAGATCAGTGCCGTCGATTTCAGCATTGACGGCGGGGAGTTCTTTCAGCGCCTGCACGCAGGCCTTCACAAAGAAGCCCATGAAGCCGAGCTTGTTGCCATGCTTCTTTTCGAAAATATCCTTGTAACGGGCACGCAGCGCCATCACTTCGGTCATGTCGACTTCGTTGAACGTCGTCAGCATGGCCGCAGTGTTCTGCGCTTCCTTCAGGCGGCGCGCGATGGTCTGGCGCAGCTTGGTCATCTTGACGCGTTCTTCACGCGACGCGTCGTCCGCACCAGATGGCGCACGCACAGCAATCGGTGCAGCGGCAGGTGCCGCAGCGCCGCCAATTGCGATGGCTGCCAGCACATCGCCCTTCAACACCTGACCGCGCTTGCCGGAACCAGCAACGTCATTGGTGTTGATGCCGCTTTCAGCGGCGAGCTTGGCGGCAGATGGTGCCGCCGGCATGGACGAGCCAGCAGCAGCGGCTGGAGCAGCCTTAGGAGCAACAGGCGCTGCAGCGGGAGCAGGAGCCGCGGCAGCAGGTGCTGCAGCAGCGCCAGCACCACCAGCGGTGATCTGGCCAAGCAAAGCACCAGGCGAAACCGTTTCGCCATCCTTGGCGGTGATTTCAGCCAGCACACCAGCGGCGGGTGCATTGACTTCGAGCGTGACCTTGTCGGTCTCGAGTTCGAGCAAAGGCTCGTCAGCCTTGACCGCTTCTCCCGGCTTCTTGAACCAGCGACCAATGGTAGCCTCGGTCACTGACTCGCCGAGTGTAGGAACGCGAATTTCTGCCATGTTCGTCATGCCCGCGCGTGAACGCGGTCCTTCTTTTTAAAGAATGGATGGTCAGGCCGCGAAGGCCTCATCGAGGAATGCCTGCAATTGAGCAAGATGTTTGGACATGAGGCCCGTCGCTGTCGCAGCTGACGCCGGACGGCCAACGTAACGCGCACGCTTCACCTTCGCGCTGGACTGGCCGAGTACCCATTCAAGATAGGGCTCAACGAAGGTCCACGAACCCATGTTCTTAGGTTCTTCCTGACACCACACCACATCGGCTTTTTTGAAGCGCGACATTTCATGGACCAAGGCCTTCAGCGGGAATGGGTAGAGCTGTTCGACACGCAGCAAATAGACATCGTCAATGCCGCGCTTCTCGCGCTCTTCGTAAAGATCATAATAGACCTTACCTGTGCACAGAACGACGCGACGGATCTTGTCGTCCTTCACAAGCTTGATCTTCTCGTTCTTCTGCGATTCCGCGTCATCCCACAGCAAGCGGTGGAAGGATGTGCCCGTCACCATTTCATCGAGACGCGAGACTGCGCGCTTGTGGCGCAACAGCGACTTCGGCGTCATCAGGATGAGGGGCTTGCGGATATCGCGCTTCAGCTGACGACGCAAAGCATGGAAGTAGTTTGCAGGCGTCGTGCAATTGGCGACCTGCATATTGTCTTCCGCACACATTTGCAGAAAGCGCTCAAGACGGGCTGACGAATGTTCCGGACCCTGACCTTCATAGCCATGCGGCAGAAGGCAGACGAGACCCGACATGCGCAGCCACTTGCGCTCGCCCGATGAGATGAACTGGTCGAACAAAACCTGCGCGCCGTTGGCAAAGTCACCAAACTGCGCTTCCCACAATGTCAGCGCATTCGGCTCGGTGAGCGAATAGCCATATTCGAAACCAAGAACGGCTTCTTCCGAAAGCATCGAGTTGATGACTTCATAGCGGGCCTGACCGTCACGAACATTGTTGAGCGGCACATAACGGGCTTCATTTTCCTGATCGATCAGAACCGAATGGCGCTGCGAGAAAGTGCCACGTTCGCAATCCTGACCCGACAAACGCACGCGATGGCCTTCATCGACAAGCGTGCCAAAAGCGAGCGCTTCGCCCATGGCCCAATCGAGATCCTGCCCGGTTTCGATCATCTTCTGACGACCGTCCATGAAACGCTGGATGGTCTTGTGCAAGTTGAAGTCAGACGGCACCTGACTGATCTTGGCGCCGATTTCTTTCAACTTGTCGAGCGCCACGCCTGTCTGGCCGCGGCGTGCATCATCCGTGGAATCGCCTGCCGGGCGCATGCCTGCCCAACGACCATCAAGCCAGTCAGCCTTGTTGGGCTTGTAGCCCTGACCTGCTTCAAACTCGGCATCCAGACGCGTGCGCCAGTCGGCAATCATCTTGTCGACTTCGCCTTGTGTGACCACGCCTTCGGCAATCAGCTTTTCGCTATAGAGTTCAACCGAAGAGCGATGGCTCCGGATTTTCTTGTACATGAGCGGCTGGGTGAAGCCCGGCTCGTCGCCCTCATTATGGCCGTAGCGACGATAGCAGAACATGTCGATGACGACAGGCTTGTGGAACTTCTGCCGGAACTCGATCGCGATCTTGGCGACATAGACCACCGCTTCCGGATCATCGCCATTCACATGGAAGATCGGCGCTTCGATCATCTTCGCCACATCGGAGGGATAAGGCGAGGAGCGCGAATAACGCGGATAGGTCGTGAAGCCGATCTGGTTATTGACGATGAAATGGATCGAACCACCCGTGCGATGACCCTTCAATCCCGACAGACCAAAGCATTCAGCAATCACGCCCTGACCGGCAAAAGCGGCGTCACCATGGATTAGCAGCGGCAGAACTTTCGAGCGTTCTGTCACATCACCCATCTGATCCTGCTTGGCGCGCACTTTGCCGAGCACAACAGGATCAGCAATTTCAAGATGCGAGGGATTGGCGGTGAGCGAGAGATGGACTTTGTTGCCATCAAACTCGCGATCAGATGACGCACCGAGATGGTATTTCACATCGCCAGAGCCTTCGACTTCATCAGGCGTGAAAGAGCCGCCCTTGAATTCGTGGAAGATCGCGCGCTGCGGCTTGCCCATGACTTGGGCGAGCACGTTCAGACGGCCGCGATGGGCCATGCCGAGCACGATGTCGCGCACACCCAGTGCACCACCACGCTTGATGATCTGTTCAAGGGCCGGAACCATAGCTTCGCCGCCATCAAGGCCGAAGCGCTTGGTGCCGCGGAAACGCAGATCACAGAATTTTTCAAAGCCTTCGGCTTCGACAAGCTTCGAGAGAATCGCGCGTTTGCCTTCGCGGGTGAAGGTGATTTCCTTATCCGGACCTTCAATGCGTTCCTGCATCCAGGCCTTTTCGACCGGATCGGACATGTGCATGAATTCGAAGCCGATTGTGTCGCAATAGGTACGGCGCAGAAGCGCCATCATTTCCGGAATGGTCGCAAAATCGAGACCAAGCACATGATCAAGGAAGATCTTGCGATCGTAATCAGCCTCCGTGAAACCGTAGCTCGCCGGATGCAGCTCTTCATGATCCTTCTGCGGCTCGAGGCCGAGCGGATCGAGATTGGCATGAAGATGACCACGCATACGGTAAGCGCGGATCATCATCAACGCGCGAACCGAATCGCGCGTTGCCCGCAGCACATCAGCGGGTGAAACGTCGACGCCCTTGGCCTGTGCGGTCTTTTGAATCTTGTCGCCGATTTTTTTCTCAACCGCGCCCCAATTGCCATCCAGCGCCGAGACGAGTTCGCCATTGGCATGGATAGGCCAATTGGGCTTCTGCCAAGAGGCGCCCTGTGCGCTCTTCTCAACGGAAGCGGGATCATCGTTCAACGCACCAAAGAACGCTTGCCATTCAACATCAACACTTTTGGGGTCTTTTTCGAAGCGGGCGTAGAGATCCTCGATATAGGCGGCATTGGCGCCATAGAGGAAAGATGTCGAAAGCAGAGCGTCGTTGAGTGCCTGACGTGCCATGTCAATTTACCTGTCACTTCACCTGGGTCAGATAGCGCCGAATCGGCGATTGCATTTCCTGCACCTTGTTTCCGCTGACGTGCCGGCGGAATTGCGGCAGATTAGAATGTCCCGCCACTCGAAAGCGGCGGGACAGAAGTTGATTAGCCCTTGAGAACCTCAACGAGGGTCTTGCCGAGACGTGCCGGCGAGGGCGAGACGCGGATGCCAGCGGCTTCCATCGCCGCGATCTTGTCTTCCGCACCGCCTTTGCCGCCGGAGATGATCGCGCCCGCATGACCCATGCGACGACCCGGAGGGGCCGTACGGCCTGCAATAAACCCAACCATGGGCTTCTTGCGGCCGCGCTTGGCTTCGTCGATCAGGAACTGCGCGGCATCTTCTTCTGCCGAGCCACCGATTTCACCGATCATCACGATCGATTCTGTCTTGGGATCTGCGAGGAACATCTCGAGCACGTCGATGAATTCAGTGCCCTTCACAGGGTCACCACCGATGCCGACAGCGGTTGTCTGGCCAAGGCCTTCAACGGATGTCTGGAACACGGCTTCATAAGTGAGCGTGCCGGAACGCGACACGACACCGACCGAACCCTGCTTGAAGATATTGCCCGGCATAATGCCGATCTTGCATTCGCCAGCCGTCATCACGCCCGGGCAGTTTGGCCCGATGAGACGCGACTTGGAGCCGATGAGCGAACGCTTCACGCGGATCATGTCAGCGACCGGAATACCTTCGGTGATGCAAACGATCAGCGGGATTTCAGCCTGAATGGCTTCGCAGATCGCATCAGCCGCACCTGGCGGTGGCACGTAGATCACGGATGCATCAGCACCTGTAGCTTCGCGCGCTTCGCCAACTGTGTCGAACACAGGCAGGCCGAGATGCGTTGAGCCACCTTTGCCCGGCGAAGTACCGCCGACCATTTTCGTGCCGTAAGCAATCGCTTGCTCAGAATGGAACGTGCCGTTCTTGCCGGTGAAACCCTGGCAGATTACTTTGGTGTTACGATCAATCAAGACGGACATTACTTGGTCTCCCGAACGGCCTTGACGATTTTCTGGGCAGCGTCGTCCAGATCATCAGCAGGAATGACATTGAGGCCGGAGCCGGAGATGATCTTCTTGCCAAGCTCGACATTCGTGCCTTCAAGGCGAACGACGAGCGGCACTTTCAGACCAACTTCCTTGACCGCCGCGATCACACCTTCAGCAATGACATCGCACTTCATGATGCCGCCGAAGATGTTGACGAGGATGCCCTTCACGTTCGGATCGGCGGTGATGATCTTGAAAGCCGCTGTGACCTTCTCCTTCGTGGCGCCGCCGCCAACGTCGAGGAAGTTTGCCGGGAATTCGCCGTAAAGCTTGATGATGTCCATCGTTGCCATGGCGAGACCAGCGCCATTGACCATGCAGCCAATCGTGCCGTCGAGCGCGATGTAAGCAAGATCATGCTTCGAGGCTTCGATTTCCTTGGCGTCTTCTTCCGTCTCATCGCGCAGAGCGAAAATATCAGGATGACGATAGAGGGCGTTCGAGTCGAAGGAGACCTTCGCATCGAGGCACTTCAGGTTCTGATCTTTGGTGATGATCAGCGGGTTGATCTCGAGCATTTCCATGTCGGTCTCAACAAAGGCCTTGTAGAGCTTGGCGACGAGCGAGCCAGCCTGCTTAGCCAGATCACCAGTCAGGCCCAAAGCCTTGGCCACAGTACGACCATGGTGAGGCATGATGCCGGTCGCAGGATCAACCGAGAAGGTGATGATCTTCTCAGGTGTATTATGCGCGACTTCTTCAATGTCCATGCCGCCTTCGGTGGACACGACGAAAGACACGCGCGAGGTCGCGCGATCTACGAGCGCCGAGAGGTAGAATTCCTTCTCGATGTCGGAGCCATCTTCGATGTAGAGGCGGTTGACTTGCTTGCCAGCCGGACCCGTCTGGATCGTGACCAGCGTCTTGCCGAGCATCTGGTTGACGAAGGTTTTTACTTCTTCAACCGACTTGGCGAGGCGGACGCCGCCCTTATCACCAGCTTCGGGCTCTTTGAATTTGCCCTTGCCGCGACCACCTGCGTGGATCTGCGACTTGACGACCCACAGCGGGCCACCGAGTTCTTTGGCAGCAGCTTCGGCTTCATTGGCATTCAACACGGCAACGCCGCGTGACACCGGAACGCCGAAGGTCTTCAGAATGGCCTTGGCCTGATATTCATGAATGTTCATCGGAAGGGCTCACATCCCCAGAGACGTGGCGTCGGCGGTGGATGACCGCCGACGGGTGAAGTGGTGGCTTATCGCTTACTTGGCGAAAGCAGGATTGATGGTCTTGCATGCATCGACGAGGCCCTTCACGGCTTCGACCGATGTTGCAAACATCTTCTTTTCGTCGTCGTTGAATTCGATCTCGACGATCTTTTCGACGCCGTTTGCACCGATCAGAACCGGCACGCCGACATACATGTCTTTCACGCCATACTGACCGTTGAGATAAGCGGCGCAGGGAAGAATGCGCTTCATATCCTTGAGGTAGGATTCAGCCATGGAGATAGCTGAAGCAGCAGGAGCGTAGAAAGCCGAGCCGGTCTTCAAGAGAGCAACGATTTCACCGCCGCCGCCGCGTGTGCGCTTGACGATCGCGTCGAGCTTCTCCTGGCTGAGCCAGCCCATCTTGACGAGTTCTGGCAGCGGCACGCCGCCAACTGTCGAATGACGGATCAGCGGAACCATGTCATCGCCATGACCGCCGAGTGTCATTGCATGCACGTCCTTCACCGACACGCCGAGTTCTTCAGCGAGGAAGAAGCGGAAGCGAGCCGAGTCGAGTACGCCAGCCATACCGACGACCTTGTTGGCCGGAAGGCCTGAGGCCTTCTGCAGAGCCCAAACCATCGCATCAAGCGGGTTGGTGATGCAGATCACGAAAGCATTCGGGGCATGCTGCTTGATGCCAGCGCCGACCGATTCCATGACTTTTAGATTGATGCCGAGCAAATCATCGCGGCTCATGCCGGGCTTGCGCGGCACGCCAGCGGTGACGATCACGACGTCGGCGCCTGCAATGTCCTTATAATCGTTGGCGCCAGAGAGCTTCGCATCGAAACCGTCAACGGGAGCTGATTCCGCGAGATCGAGCGCCTTGCCCTGCGGCGTGCCTTCGGCAATGTCGAAGAGAACGATGTCGCCAAGCTCTTTCAGGCCTGCGAGATGAGCGAGGGTGCCGCCGATCTGGCCGGCTCCGATCAATGCAATCTTTTTACGCGCCATGGTTGCGTCCTTATGAGGTTTGACAAGCGTGACCGTCCGGCCCGCTCTTTTTTTAAGAACCGACGCCTCTTTGACTCGTGCATTTGACGGTTGCAAGACAGATGGATGGCTAAGATCCGTGCACCCCTGTGAATGGTGTATGCGAGGTACCCTAACCTAGCCATATAAAATAATTTATTTTCAATATGTTGTAACATATGATGCGAGTTTGACGCAGCGTTTTTATCTAAGCCAAAAAATGCATAACAAATAACAGAAAATGTTATTTGTTATCAAATAAGGGTCAGATTTTTCCGCTCCCGAGGATGCGCAGACAAAGCCTGACGCAGCGGTCACAACGACCATCCATCTGGGCTCTGGGCACGTCTTTGTCGAGGCGGATCGAGATCGGGCTCATGAACCGATAGGCCGCATCAAAGACAAGCGCCAAGGCAAGGCGTTGGTCGTCGACCTCAAACATGCCCCCGCTTGTGCCCTCATCCAGCACACGCTGGATTTCGCCCTGGAGTTTTGTGCGGTGCTTGCGCGCGACGCTGTGCCCCTCTTCCAGCGATTGGCAGAAGAGATCGAAAATCTTCGGATCGGCTTCGAGCTTGTCGCGATAGGAGCGGTGAATGGAGACAATCATGCGCTCAAGCTTGTTGAAAGCGGGGTCCGGCGCATCGGCAATCATGCGGCACGCCGCTTCAACCGGCTTCAGCCATTGCTCTGTGACCGCATCAAAGAGCGCTTCTTTGGATGGGAAGTAGCGATAGACATTGCCATGTGTCATGCCCGCATCTTGCGCGACAGCCACAATGCGCAGACGCGCTGCACCGAAGCGGCGCACATGATCAGCCGCAAAATCAAGGATGCGCGCATCCTGTGATTCGGGAAGAGGGGTTGAGCTGCTGGCTGTCGGCATCACGCTCACGTATCAACAAGGCCGCTGGCATTGCCCGAACCTTCCGACGTGGAGGCCCCATGTGGCAAGGCCAGATATTCCGTCGAGCGCATTTCAATGAGGCGCGACACCGTCCGGTCAAATTGAAAAGCCTCATGGCCGTTTCTAGCGAGATAAAGTCCTGTCGGCTCAGCGGCAGCTGAGGCCACCAGCTTCACATGGCGATCATAAAGCGCATCGATGAGATTGATGAAACGCTTGGCCTCATTGCGCTTGGATTCATCCATCACCGGAATATCGTCGATGATGAGTGTGTGAAACTCACGGGCAATTTCAAGGTAATCGGTCGCGCCCAAAGGCAGTTCACACAAATCCGCGAAACGAAAACGCGCCACGCCATGCGCGCGCTCGGGCACATTTACCTTACGGCCCAAGACTTCCACAAAGCTCTGACGGCCACGCTCGACCCCCGTGAGCGCTTTAAACGCGCGATCCAAAGCGCGCTTGGCGTGCGCATCATTGGGCACATGGTAGACGGGCTCGTTCGATAATTTCTCGAGCCTAAAATCGGTGCGTGAAAGAAGCTCGATCACTGCCATCCGCTCTTCAAGCAAATGTATAAAAGGCACAAAGAGCGCACGGTTGAGACCATTCTCGTAAAGCCGATCGGGTACGACATTGGATGTCGCAACCACAACAACGCCCAGCTCAAACAGAGCGGTGAACAAGCGCCCGAGGATCATCGCATCGGCAATATCGGTGACAGCGAATTCATCGAAACAAAGCAAAGCCGATTTTTTTGCGAGGTCTCGCGCAACTGGAGCTATGGGATCTTCGCCCTTCACTTTGCCGGCTTTCAAATCCTGCCGATATTGGTGAATGCGCGCATGCACATCGGCCATGAAACCATGGAAATGGATGCGGCGCTTGCGCGAGAGCGGCACAGGCACGGCCTCGAAGAAGAGATCCATGATCATGGTTTTGCCGCGCCCGACCGCACCCCAAATATAGAGGCCTTTGATCGGCGGGGGTTTCTTGGCGCCAAAAATGCGCTTCAGCGCATGGGCTTTGCTCGGCAATTTGTAATCATGCAGACGATTGGCGAGCGAGGCCAATTGCTCCAACGCCTCTTCCTGTGCCTCATCACGCTCCAGCGAGCCCGAGGCGACGAGGTCGTAATAGAGATCAAGGACGGATGGAGCAGACAAAAGCGGTTTCCCGTTGGATCAGTCAAAAAAAGAGCCGGCAGTTTTTGAAGCTGCCGGCTCTTTTGCAATCAGCAAAACATGCGATCAGCTCTGGCGAGAGATCATCATATTCTTGATTTCAGCAATCGCCTTGGCGGGGTTGAGGCCCTTCGGGCACGCCTTGGCGCAATTCATGATCGTGTGGCAGCGATAAAGACGGAAGGGATCCTCCAGATTATCGAGACGCGCACCGGTTGCTTCATCGCGTGAGTCGATGAGCCAGCGATAGGCCTGCAGCAGAGCGGCGGGGCCGAGATAACGGTCGCCATTCCACCAATAGCTAGGGCACGAGGTCGAGCAGCAAGCGCAGAGAATGCACTCGTAGAGACCATCGAGCTTGTAGCGATCTTCCGGCGACTGCTTCCATTCGGCTTCCGGCTGCGGCGTGTCCGTCTGGAGCCAAGGCTCAATCGAGGCATGCTGCGCATAGAAGCGTGTCAGATCAGGAACGAGATCCTTCACCACCGGCATATGCGGCAGCGGATAGATCTTCACCGGACCCGAAATGTCCTTCATGTCCTTGGTGCAGGCCAGCGTATTCGTGCCATCAATATTCATCGCGCACGAACCGCAAATGCCTTCACGGCACGAACGACGGAAAGTCAGCGTCGGATCGATCTTGCTTTTGATGTAGAGGACTGCGTCCAGAACCATCGGGCCGCAATCGTCCATGTCGACGTAGTAAGTGTCGATGCGCGGATTGGCGCCATCGTCGGGATTCCAACGATAGATGCGGAACTCACGGCAATTGGTCGCGCCCTGCGGTTTAGGCCAGGTCTTGCCGACCGTGGGCTGCGAATTTTTTGGAAGAGCCAGTTCAACCATTGATTCTCTCTCGGTGCTTGGAAGGTGCGCTTAGTAAACGCGCGCCTTCGGCTCGATGTATGGAACTTCGTTGCTCATCGTGTAGGTGTGCACGGGGCGATAATCGATATCGACGGTCTTCTTCTCATTATCGAGGAAGGAGAGCGTGTGCTTCATCCAGGTCTTGTCATCGCGGTTCGGGAAATCCTCACGCGCATGTGCGCCGCGGCTTTCCTGGCGGTTGAGCGCCGAGTCCATCGTGACAACAGCCTGCACGAGCAGATTGTCGAATTCGAGCGTTTCGATGAGGTCCGAATTCCACACGAGTGAACGATCGGTGATGCCGATATCCGGCAGGCCGCTCCACACGTCGTGAATGAGCTTCGAACCTTCTTCGAGAATTTCGCCCGTGCGGAACACGGCGCAATTGCTCTGCATCGTGCGCTGCATCTTGTCGCGCAGAACCGCGGTCGGCGTGCCGCCCTTGGCATTGCGATAATGATCGAGGCGCGAGAGCGACAGATCCGCCGAATCCTTCGGCAGCTCTGCTTGCTTCTCGCCAGCCTTGACGATTTCCGCAGCGCGCAGACCAGCTGCACGACCGAAGACCACAAGATCGATCAGCGAGTTCGAGCCCAGACGGTTGGCGCCGTGGATCGACACGCAGGCCGCTTCGCCCAAAGCCATCAGACCCGGCACAACCGTATCCGGATCGCCGTTCTTCAGGGTGAGGACTTCGCCGTGATAATTCGTCGGGATACCGCCCATGTTGTAATGGACAGTCGGAATGACCGGGATCGGCTCCTTGGTCACATCGACGCCCGCGAAAATGCGCGCGCTTTCCGAAATGCCTGGCAGGCGCTCATGCAGCATGGCCGGATCAAGATGGTCGAGATGCAGGAAGATGTGGTCGTTGTTCTTGCCAACGCCGCGACCTTCGCGAATTTCAATCGTCATGGCGCGCGAGACAACGTCACGCGAAGCCAGATCCTTGGCTGACGGTGCATAGCGTTCCATGAAGCGTTCGCCATTGGCATTGGTGACATAGCCACCTTCGCCGCGCGCGCCTTCAGTGATCAAGCAGCCCGAGCCGTAAATGCCGGTCGGATGGAACTGCACAAATTCCATATCCTGCAGCGGCAGACCCGCACGCAGCACCATCGCATTGCCGTCACCCGTGCAGGTGTGGGCAGATGTTGCCGAGAAATAAGCGCGGCCATAACCACCGGTCGCGAGAATGACCTGCTGGGCACGGAAGCGATGGATCGAGCCATCGTCCATCTTCATGCAGACCACGCCGCGGCAACGACCTTCCTGATCCATGATCAGATCGATCGCAAAATATTCGATGAAGAATTCAGTCTGGTTGCGCAGCGCCTGACCATAAAGCGTGTGCAGGATCGCGTGACCTGTACGGTCAGCGGCCGCGCAAGTGCGCAGAGCCTGGCCTTCACCGTAATTCGTCGTCATGCCGCCAAACGGACGCTGGTAGATCTTGCCCTCTTCCGTACGCGAGAAGGGAACGCCCCAATGCTCGAGTTCGTAAACGGCAGCCGGCGCATTGCGGCACAGATATTCAATCGCGTCCTGATCGCCCAGCCAGTCTGACCCTTTCACAGTGTCATACATGTGCCAGCGCCAATCATCCGGACCCATATTGCCAAGAGCGGCAGAAATGCCGCCCTGCGCCGCAACCGTATGCGAACGGGTGGGGAAGACTTTTGAAATACAAGCGGTGCGCAGACCAGCTTGCGAGCAGCCGACGGTGGCGCGCAAACCAGCGCCGCCAGCGCCAACAACGACTACGTCGAACGTGTGGTCCGTGATCTGATAAGCCGGACCAGCGTTGCCGTTAGAAGATGCCATTTCCATTGACCTTTCGAAGCAGCTCGAAGACGTCAGACAAAGCTCAGGCGCAGCACTGCGTAAACGCAGGCCAAGCCAACAGCGAACGAGAAGAAGATATTCAGCGCGAGCGAGAACGTCTTAGCGCCTTCGCTATGCACGTAATCTTCGATGATCGTCTGCATACCGAGCATCATGTGATAAATGCTCGTCAGAATGAAGAGCAACATGATGATGGCAACCATGGGCGAGCCAAGCGCGGCGCGCACCGTGTTGTAATCCTTGCCGACGAGCGACAGGATGATCCAGATGAAAGCAATGGTCAGTGGGACCAGCGCGAAAGATGTCAGCCGCATATGCCACGCATGATGCGTGCCCGACTTCGCGGAACCCAGATGACGGACTTGGCGAACCGTGGTGCGCATGGAGTTCGGATTATTGGACATGATTCCTCTCTCCCTTAGCGCGCGGCGTAAGCCAGAACCCAGACGAGGGCTGTCAGCACAAGGCCGCCGACCAGCGTCGCCTGCGCGAGATATTCGCGCTGGGGATGTTCCATGCCGCGGCCCGTATCCTGAATGAAGTGGCGCAAGCCACCCATGAGATGATGGAAGAGCGACCAGGTAAAGCCGAGCAGGATGATGCGGCCGATAATGGAGGACAGCAGATCCGAAATCGTCGCGAAAGCCCGCGCATCGGTCGCGGCAGCAATCAGCCAAGCCGCCAGAAGCAGCGTGCCGACATAAAGAGCTACGCCCGTGATGCGGTGCATGATCGACATCAGCATCGTCAGCATCGGACGATAAATTTGCAGGTGCGGAGACAAGGGCCGCCGCGCCCCAGGCGAGACGGTGCTAGGTTTGGCCTCAGCCATTGATGCGCCCTCTTTTCTTTGTTTCTAACGGTTCACTAATCGAAGTAGCTCGGCCGTGCAACGGTTCACTGCTGATCTTGGACTAACTACCCGCTCCGCGCGCAGCGGCGACGAGTCGCAGGGCATCAGATGAATCCCAAGCCGCCGCCCCCGCCAGCGTGCCTAATTCACAGCCATCCGCATCAATCAGAATGGTGGTCGGCAATCCCACCACCTTTCCCGCCCGCTTCAATGTCTGAAACACATCAGCCGAGGGATCCGCATAGAATTTGAGAGACTTGACCCCTATCTCGCTTAAAAATTGTTGCCGCTTTTCGAGGCGGGAGGTGTCGATATTGAGCGCCACAACCTCGAAATCCGCTCCCCCGGCCTCAGTCTGGAGGCGGTCGAGGGCCGGCATTTCCTCCCGGCAGGGGACGCACCAGGTCGCCCAGAGGTTCAAGAGGACGACCCGACCCTTCATACCGGACAGGGTGCGGGGCTGGCCGTCAGGCCCCTGAAAGGCCAGATCAATGGCGGGGCGGGCGGTCTTCACAGGGGTGAAGGCAGCCACCTCCCCCTTGGCGGCCGCCGAGATGGCGGGCAGGCGGGTAGCCGCCGTGGAGCAGGATTTTGCGCCAGACGCGGCCATTTCCTTGCCGGGGAGGCCGCTGATCCCGTATAGGACCGCAACAGACAGGGCGATGACAGCCAGACTTGCGAAAAAAACCGCCGGAGCGAAGCTCCGGGACCGGGCTTTTTGTGGTTCCGAGGTCTTTTCGGGGCTGTCAGGACCAGAAGTCATACGGGGCCGTCTTTTCCAAAAGCGCGCCATTGGGGGCACGAGATGAGCAACAAAATGTGGGGCGGCCGGTTTGTTAGCGGGCCCGACGCGATCATGGAGGAGATAAATGCCTCTATTGGTTTCGACTACAAGTTTGCTTCCCAAGACATCCGCGGCTCGCTCGCCCATGTCGCCATGCTCGCAGAGCAAGGCATCATCGAGCGCGAGGCGGCAGCCGCCATTACCAAAGGTCTAGAGCAGGTCCGCTCCGAAATCGAGGCGGGCACTTTCACCTTTTCGCGCGCGCTCGAAGACATTCACATGAACGTCGAGTCGCGGCTGGCTGAAATTGTCGGACCCGATGCCGGACGTTTGCACACGGCTCGTTCGCGCAATGATCAGGTGGCGCTCGATTTCCGTCTATGGATTCGCGACACAATCGACACGCTGGATGAGCAGCTGCGCGAATTGCAAAAGGCGCTGGCTGAACGCGCGCTCGATCATGCGGGCTCGGTCATGCCGGGCTTTACGCATTTGCAATCGGCACAACCTGTTACTTTCGGCCATCATCTCATGGCCTATGTTGAAATGCTCGGACGTGATCGCGGCCGCTTGAACGATGCGCGTCGCCGCTTGAACGAATGCCCGCTCGGCTCGGCTGCGCTCGCTGGCACGTCTTTCCCGATCAATCGCGAGATGACGGCAAAAGCTTTGGGCTTTGATCGTCCGACCGCCAATTCGCTGGATAGCGTGTCAGATCGCGATTTCGTGCTCGAAACACTCTCTGCTGCAGCCATTTCTGCTGTTCACCTGTCGCGCTTTGCTGAAGAAATCGTGCTGTGGTCAACGCCACAATTCGGCTTTGCCAATCTGTCGGATAAATTCACGACAGGTTCATCGATCATGCCGCAAAAGCGCAATCCCGATGCCGCCGAATTGGTGCGCGGGAAATCGGGTCGCGTCATTGGCGCGCTCACAGGTCTACTCATCGTGATGAAGGGTCTGCCGCTCGCCTATTCAAAGGACATGCAGGAAGACAAGGAAGGCACATTCGACGCGCTGCAATCTTTGTCGCTTTGCGTTGCCGCTATGACCGGCATGGTGCGCGACATGGTGCCTGATCTCAAAAAGATGAAATCGGCAGCTGGCAGCGGCTATGCCATTGCGACCGATCTCGCCGATTGGCTGGTGCGCGCGCTCAACATGCCGTTTCGTGATGCCCATCATGTTACAGGCCGTCTTGTGGCCATGGCGGCCGAGCGCAAAATCCCGCTCGAAAAATTGTCGCTGGCCGATATGCAATCGGTCGACAAGCGCATTACGGCAGCGGTCCATGATGTGCTCGGCGTCGATAAATCGGTGAAGAGCCGCGTCAGCTATGGCGGCACGGCCCCTGCCAATGTGCGCAACCAGGCCCGCGCCTGGCTGAAAAAGATCGCCCGCGAAGAAGCAGCCGCAAAATAATGCTGTGTCCAGAGGCTGACGGGATTAAGCCCTCGTCAGCATCAACCGATGCGCTATAGTGGCGCGATCAAGCAGGAGCTCGACAGTTGAACCGCGCTGGAATGTCCCAAAAAATCCGCTTGTTTGGGCTGATTGCCCTGACCGGGCTCGCATTGGCCGCCTGCGGCCGCCGTGGCGATATGGAGCCGCCAGCCGGCTCAACGCCGCCGCGTCCGGAAGATGTGACCAAAGAAACAGGCTCGAGCAGCCCCGTTGACGGAACCGCGATGCGCCGCATCAAGGTTGTTCCGCCGCGCGACCCCTTCATTCTCGACAAAATCCTGTAAGGGCGACATGCGCCATTTTGAATATCGAAACGGCGTGCTGCATGCCGAAAATGTTGACCTGCGCGCCATCGCCAAACAGGTCGGCACCCCCTTCTATTGCTATTCGCGCGCGACACTGACGCGCCATTACCAAGTTTTCTCGCAAGCCTTTGCCGGCACGGATGCCATGGTCTGTTTCGCCATGAAGGCGAATTCCAATCAGGCTGTGCTGAAGACGTTTGCCGCGCTTGGTGCCGGCATGGATGTGGTCTCGGAAGGCGAATTGCGCCGCGCGCTGGCCGCAGGCGTGCCCGGAGAGCGCATCACTTTTTCTGGCGTTGGCAAGACGAAGCGAGAGATCGAACTCGCGCTGGATGCAAAAATCTTTTGCTTCAATGTCGAATCTGAGCCTGAACTCGAAACCATCTCGGCGATTGCGGCGGCACGCGGTACGCGCGCGCATGTGTCTTTGCGCGTTAATCCGGACGTGGACGCCAAGACACACGCCAAGATTTCAACGGGCAAGTCGGAAAACAAATTCGGCATCCCGATTTCGCGCGCACGTGCTGTTTATGCCCATGCCGCAACGCTTCCCGGCATTCAGGTGAGCGGCGTCGATATGCATATCGGCTCGCAAATCACTGATCTGCAGCCCTTCGATGATGCTTTCAGCTTGCTGGCAGACTTTGTGCAACAATTGCGCGCTGACGGGCACACGATTGATCATGTTGATCTGGGTGGCGGCCTTGGCATTCCCTATCGCGAGACGGACGATCCCTCGCACTATCATCCTGATCGTTATGCAGAGGTCGTGCGCCGTCACGCAGGCAAGCTTGGTTGCAAACTGGTTTTTGAACCGGGTCGCCTGCTTGTCGGCAATGCCGGCATTCTCGTCACAGAAGTGATTTACGTTAAGCAGGGTGATGGCAAGCAGTTCATCATCGTAGATGCGGCGATGAATGATCTCATCCGCCCCACGCTTTATGAAGCCCATCACGACATTATGCCCGTGATGGAAACCAAAGCTGGCGCGCCTCTGATCAAAGCCGATGTCGTCGGCCCTGTCTGCGAAACGGGTGATTATCTCGCCCAAGCGCGCGACATGGCCGAGCCTGCTCCGGGCGATCTCATCGCCGTTATGTCGGCTGGTGCTTATGGGGCAGTGCAGGCGGGCACCTATAATTCCCGCCTTCTCGTTCCGGAAGTTCTCGTCGATGGTGACCGTTTTGCGATGGTGCGCCCGCGCGGGACATTCGAAGAATTGATCGGTCTCGACCGCGTTCCTGACTGGATTGGCTAAAAATCTGCCGCTTTCTGGGCTGAAGCTCACATCCCTGCACTGGAATGTCCGCTCAGGCGTGCTAGCTTTCCTTAGGTCGCAGATGGAGTGCGGGATTGAACTGGCGCGCTTGGATCAGCTCAGGTGAGAAGAACGAGCGGGAGGCTTCCTCGCCGCTCGATACGCTCACCCGCAAGGCGGCGCTGATCCTCGTCTGGGAGCGCGTCTGGCCTGCGCTGGTCTCTATCCTCTCGCTGATTGCCCTTTTTTTCACAGTGTCTTGGGCGGGATTCTGGCTGCATGCGCCTTTTTGGCTGCGCGTCTTTTGTCTTGCCGCCTTTGCCGCGGGCCTTGGCTTCTTGCTGTTTGGCTTGGTACGGCTGAGCTGGCCGTCGCGTCGCGAGAGCCTCGCGCGTTTGGATCGTGATTCCGGTCAAGCCCATCGCCCGGCCACAAGCTTTGAAGATCAGCTCGCAAATGATGCGCCTGACGAGGCCACCCACACACTTTGGCAGCTGCATCTCGCCCGCGCGGCCAGTCATCTCACCGGATTGAAACTCGCTCTGCCATCGCCGGGCATGGTCGAGCGTGATCGCTATGCTTTGCGCGCCGCGGCACTTGTAGCGCTCGTCGCGACTGCCTTCATCGCGGGGCCGGAAAAAAACCAGCGTCTCTTTGCAGCCTTTGATTGGCGCAGCGATGCTGAAAAAGCGCAGGCCTTCCGGCTCGATGCTTGGATTGATCCACCCGCCTATACGGGTCGCCCACCCATTCTGCTGACGGGCGCGGAACAGGCGCAAGGCATCATCAAAGTGCAAGCCCCCGCGGGCTCGAATGTCATCGTCCGCGCATCGGACGGCACTGGTGTGAAAGTCGACGCGGAAGGTGGGTTGCAGGCGCAGAAGCCTGAAGAAAATACGTCAGGCAAAATCACCACACGCGTTGCCGGGCCACAGAGCAAAACAACGTCGCCAGAGAATGAGCAGCGCTTTATATTGCGCGGCGACGGCAAGCTCGTTCTCAAACAATATAATTCAACCCTCGCGCATTTTGATCTGACCTCTGTGCCGGATCGTCCGCCGACCATCGCGCTGCGCGGTGAAGCCAAGTCCGACACCAAGGGTGCTCTCACTCTTGGCTACAAGATTGAAGATGATTACGGCGTGCTGAGTGCGGAAGCGCAATTCTCAGCACCCATCCTTCAAGGTAAGCCGGTGACGGGCCGCTCGCTGGTTGAAGCACCGAAAATGCCGCTTGCGCTGCCGGGCGCTGCAGGCGGTTTAGGTGAAGGCGAAACAACGGGTGATCTGTCAGAGCATCCCTGGGCTGGCGCGCGCGTCACTTTACGTCTCTCGGCGCGCGATGAGGGCGACAATGAAGGTTTGAGCGATCCAGTCGAGATCACGCTGCCGCAGAGGACTTTTGTGAAACCTTTGGCGCGTGCACTCGTCGAACAGCGCCGCAATCTGGTGCTCGCCCCCGATGATCGCAAGCGCGTGATTTTGTCGATGGATGCGCTGCTGTTCATGCCGGAACGCTTTGATCTGCCCAGCAATATTTATCTCGGTCTGCGCGCTATTGCGCAAAGGCTGAAGACGGCGCGTAAAGATGCAGATCTCTTGTCCGTTGCCGACCTCATGTGGGAAATGGCTCTGCGGCTTGAAGATGGTGATCTCTCGCAAGCCGAGCGTGATTTGCGTGCTGCCCAACAGCAATTGCGCGAAGCTTTGGAACGTGGTGCCACACCAGAAGAGCTGAAGAAGCTCATGGATCAATTGCGCGCCGCGCTCGATAAATTCATGCAAGAGCTTGCCGAACAAGGCTTGCGCGATCAGCAAAATGCAGATCGGCAGCCAGATCCGAACCAGCAGGTTCTGACCATTACACCACGCGATCTGCAAGCGCTCCTCGACCGCATGGAAGAAATGATGCGCAATGGCGAAACCGCCGATGCGCAACGCATGCTCGATTCGCTTCAGCGCATGATGGAAAATCTGCAAAGCGCAAAGCGCCGCAACCAGCAGAATGAAATGGCGCGCGAGATGAATCGCCAAATGGGCGAGCTCGACAAGCTCACCCGCGAGCAGCAGCAATTGCGTGACCAGACATATCGTGATCGTCAGCAGCAAGGCGAACAACAAGGACAAGAACGTGACGGCAAGAGCGAGCAGCAAGACTTGCAGCGCAAACAAGAAGCCCTGCGCGAGCGTCTGGAAGAATTGCAGCGCCGCATGAAGCAATTCGGCCAAAAAGGCGAAGAAGGTTTTGACGAGGCCGAGCAGGCCATGCGCGATGCTGAAAAGGGCCTTGGCGAAGGCTCACAGCAAGGCCGCGATCAGGCGGTTGATGCACAAGGGCGCGCGCTGGAAGGTTTGCGCAAAGGCGCACAATCCATGGCGCAGCAAATGCAGCAGGGCGAAGGACAAGGCCAGGCGGGACCGGGCCCCGGTGATCCCAATGGCCCGATGCGCGAAGGGCGCAACACCCCCAATCCTGATCCATTGGGCCGCGAGTCGCGTGACCGCTCTTACAATCCACAAAGCCGCTATGACCCGCAGGGTGCTCCGGCAGCAGAACGCGCACAACGTGTGCTCGAAGAATTGCGCAAGCGCTTTAGCGATCCCTCGCGCCCCCGCGAAGAGCTGGATTATCTCGAACGTCTGCTGCGACGCTATTAAGCTGAATAATCCGAGCCATGGCCTTGCCGGATGGCCCTTGCCGTTCTAGGTCCGGTGAACAGATCCCGCGTGCCCAAAAGGCCTCCATGTCCGTCTCGACTACGAATTACATTGTTCTTGCCGCCACAATTTCTGTGGCGCTCGTGCTGTTTCTCGGCCTCTTCAACATGATGCGGGGCGGTAGCGCCAATGTGTCGCAGATGTTGATGCGCTGGCGCGTGGGACTGCAATTCGTTGCCATTCTGATCATTATGGGCGTGCTCTGGCTGCGCAGCTGAGGAGAGAAAACATTGGTCGTTCTCAATCGTATTTACACGCGCACCGGTGATCAGGGCACAACGGCTCTGGGGACGGGCGAACGCCGTCCGAAATACGACCTGCGCATCGAAGCCTATGGCACGGTTGATGAAACCAATGCTGCTATCGGCATGGTGCGATTGGCAACTGCGGCCTCGGATCCGATCCTCGACGCGATGCTCGGGCGCATCCAGAACGACCTTTTTGACCTCGGTGCTGACCTCTGCACGCCTGAGACCAGCCAAAAGCCCGAATGGGAACCCCTGCGGGTTGTCCAATCCCAAGTGGACCGCCTGGAAAAAGAAATCGACGAGATGAATTCCGAGTTGGAGCCTTTGCGCTCTTTCGTGCTGCCGGGTGGCTCGGCCGCGGCGGCGGCCCTGCATCTGGCCCGCACCATCAGTCGGCGCGCCGAGCGTCTCATTGTCGAGCTCGCTGCCCAGCCTGTGGAAGTCGTGGGCGATCCGGCGTTGAAATATATCAACCGGCTCTCCGATTTCCTATTCGTGGCCTCGCGCTTTGCCAATCGGCAAGCGGGTGGGGATGTCCTCTGGGTGCCGGGCAAGAACCGCTAATCTTCCCTTTTGTGGCGCTGCAGCAATGATTTGACTCCACAGGCCTCGGGAATTACCAAAACAGCTCGCTTGAGCTCCGCCTTTCCCCTTCTTCAGCGGATCTGACGCGCCTCGCCGTTTAGGCTCAAGGAGCCCCGACATGAAGATTATTGTGCCCGTGAAGCGGGTCGTCGACTACAACGTCAAAATCCGCGTCAAATCTGACGGGAGCGGCGTCGAACTCGCCAATGTCAAAATGTCCATGAACCCGTTCGACGAAATCGCCGTCGAAGAAGCTTTGCGCTTGAAAGAAGCGGGCAAAGCTTCCGAGGTCATCGTGGTGTCCATTGGCCCCGCACAAGCTGCCGAGACCGTCCGCACGGGTCTCGCCATGGGCGCGGATCGCGGCATTCTCGTCAAACATGATGGCGTCGTTGAGCCACTGGCTGTTGCTAAAATTCTCAAAGCCGTTGTGAGCGCGGAAGCACCCGGCCTCGTGATCATGGGCAAGCAAGCCATTGATGATGATTGCAACCAGACAGGCCAAATGCTCGCAGCTCTGCTCGGCTGGGCACAAGGCACATTCGCCTCAAAAGTCGAACTGGCCGACGGCACTGTCGATGTAACGCGCGAAGTTGATGGCGGCTTGCAAACTGTCTCGCTGAAAATGCCCGCGATTGTCACAACCGACCTTCGCCTCAACGAGCCGCGCTACGCCTCACTACCCAACATTATGAAGGCGAAGAAAAAGCCGATTGATGAAAAGACGCCGGCTGATTTTGGTGTCGATGTTGCGCCTCGCCTCAATGTTCTGAAAACATCCGAGCCGCCGGCCCGCAAGGCTGGCGTGAAAGTGGCCGATGTCGCCGAACTTGTCTCGAAGCTCAAGAATGAAGCGGGAGTGATTTGATGACGACGCTTCTTCTCGCAGACGTCAATAAAGGCCAGCTCGGCGATGCCACATCGAAGGCGCTGACGGCCGCGCGCGCACTTGGCGCGCCTGTGCATATTCTGGTGGCTGGCGACAATGTGGATGCTGCTGCCAAAGCTGCTGCCTCTCTCGAAGGCGTTGAAAAAGTGCTTGTCGCAAGCGCTTCTTCTTATGGGCATGGGCTGGCTGAACCACTTGCTGCCCTCATCGTGTCACTGGCAGGCAATTATTCCGCGCTTGTCGCTTCTGCGACTTCGACGGCGAAAAATGTCATGCCGCGCGTGGCTGCTCTGCTCGACGTGATGCAGATCTCGGAAATCATCAAGGTCGTTTCGCCCGATACATTCGAGCGTCCGATCTATGCAGGCAATGCCATCCAGACGGTGCAATCGGCTGACAGTAAAAAAGTCATCACCGTGCGCACGGCTTCTTTTGCAGCGACTGCACAAGGTGGTTCTGCCGCAATCGAAACAATTGCGGCCGCAGCTGATCCTGCTGTGTCATCCTTCAAGGGTGAAGCATTGCAAATGTCGGATCGTCCGGAACTGACATCGGCCAAGATCATCATCTCGGGTGGTCGCGCGATGCAGAATGCGGATAATTTCAAAACCTATATTGAACCCATTGCCGACAAGCTGGGCGCCGCCATGGGTGCGTCGCGCGCCGCGGTCGATGCGGGCTATGCCCCCAATGATTGGCAAGTGGGCCAGACGGGCAAAGTGGTGGCTCCCGAGCTCTATATTGCGGTCGGCATCTCTGGCGCGATCCAGCATCTGGCGGGCATGAAAGATTCCAAAGTGATCGTGGCGATCAACAAGGATGAAGATGCGCCGATTTTCCAGGTAGCTGATTACGGCCTGGTCGCAGACCTCTTCACCGCCCTGCCGGCACTGACGGAAGAATTAGCCAAGTCGTAAGTCTTGGTCTGGACGCGGGGCCTGCTTCGCCTATGATATGCGCTTAAAATTCGGGGACGATCCAAAATGAGCTTCGAAATTCGCAAAATCGGCGTGATTGGTGCAGGCCAAATGGGCAGCGGGATTGCTCAGGTCTGTGCCCAAGCGGGTATGGACGTCCTGATCAATGATGTGTCCGTTGACCGCATCAATGCCGGGCTGGCGACCATCAATGGCAATCTGCAGCGTCTGCAGGCCAAAGAGCAATTGAGCGAGGATGATCGCCAAAAGGCGATGAGCCTGATCCAGCCAGCTGCGGAATTCGAAAATTTCGCCGATTGCGACATTGTCATAGAAGCTGCCTCCGAGAATGAAGAGGCCAAGCGCAAGATTTTCATGCGCCTGTGCCCCGTTCTGAAGCCGGAGGCGATGCTCGCCTCCAATACATCTTCGATCTCCATCACGCGTCTGGCCTCGGTCACGGACCGTCCTGAGCGTTTCATTGGCATTCACTTCATGAATCCCGTCCCGCGTATGCAGCTTGTAGAGCTGATCCGCGGCATTGCGACCGAAGACGCAACTTTTGAATCCGCGCGTCGCTTCATTGCCAAGCTTGGCAAGACCTCGACGGTCTCGGAAGATTTCCCGGCCTTCATCGTCAATCGTATCCTGCTGCCGATGATCAACGAGGCCATTTACACGCTCTATGAGGGTGTCGGCTCGGTGGAAGCCATCGACACCGCCATGCGGTTGGGCGCGAATCACCCGATGGGGCCGCTCCAGCTCGCCGATTTCATCGGCCTCGATACCTGCCTCTCCGTGATGCAAGTGCTGCATGAAGGTCTGGCTGATTCGAAGTACCGCCCCTGCCCTCTACTCGTGAAATATGTCGAGGCAGGCTGGCTTGGCCGCAAGTCGCAGCGCGGATTTTACGATTATCGCAGCGGGACGCCCGTCCCAACGCGTTGATCGACGTGGAAAAATGGCCTGCGACGCCTCGCCTCGTATGCCCAACCCCGTTTTAAACCTTCACAAGCCTGTCATTCCAATAATAGACTTTACCCAAAGTGGATGATTTGGTTCGGCCTGTGCCGAACCCAGCGCGCGAGGGGTGTCCGGTTTGACGGTTCACTTCCAATCGAATGTCTCGCCGGAGGCTTGCCCGGCCTTGGTGCTCAATGCGGATTTTCGTCCGCTGAGCTATTACCCGCTTTCGCTCTGGTCTTGGCAGGATACGATCAAGGCGGTTTTTCTCGACCGGGTGAATATCGTCTCGCATTACGACAAGTCGGTTCGAAGTCCGAACTTTGAAATGCGCCTGCCCTCTGTTGTGTCTTTGAAAACTTATGTGAAGCCGACTCGACAACCTGCCTTCACGCGCTTCAATGTTTTTCTTCGCGACCGCTTCTCCTGCCAATATTGTTCTTCACATGAAGATCTGACCTTTGATCATGTGATTCCCCGCTCCAAAGGGGGTTTGACGACTTGGGAGAATGTGGTTGCGGCCTGTTCCCCCTGCAATTTGCGTAAAAGCGACCGCCTTCCTGATGAAGTTCACATGTGGCCAGCGCATCGACCCTATCAACCATCCGTGAACGATCTGCATCAAAACGGACGGCTATTCCCGCCCAATTATCTTCACGAAAGCTGGATCGACTACCTTTATTGGGACTCAGTCCTCGAACCGTGATCACGCGGCCCTTGCTGCTTTTCAAAGAGCCCATAAACTATGGGCATGTTTTCGCGTCTCGCCCTCACCACAATCGGCCTTGCATGCGCAAGCGCAGCTGCGCTTGTGTTTCTGCCTTTGGCCGTCATTTTTGATCCGCTGGTGCAGCAGGTTGCAAGCCAAGTCCCCGCCGACCATTGGCTGGATATTCTCTGGGATCTGTTTTCGGAGGAAAATCCGGAAGACACACTCAGCACAGTGTTTCAACTGTTATGGACCATAGGCGTATTGGTCTGCATTCTGCCTGTCACTGTGACGGCTCTGCTTGGCGCGGGGACTCGCATGCGGACATTCGCATTTTATGCCGGCGCCACAGGTGCATTGGCAGCGGCGATTCCGTGGATTTTGCGTAGCAGTCGGATTGGCGAGCGCGCATTTCAGCCTTCCTCAGCGGAGGCGCATCTCACCATCATTCTTTTTCTCACAGGCGCTTTTGCTGGAACAATTTTCTGGCTGATTGCTGGGCGCGACACAGAATTCACGCGCCGCGCACGAGGCTGGCTGTCTGATCAAAAGAACGGATAAGTGGCTTCCACCACGTAAGGTCCACCGCCAACAGAATCTTTGGAAGAATAAATCGCAAAGCGCCGCGCGATGAAACTGCGCGTCGCAAAAAGTCCGCTCAATTCCATATAGCGCGCCAGTTCCGCTGATGTTGTCCCGCGCAAACGCGCAAGCGTTATATGGGGAGCATATTTGCGCAAGACCGGCGCAAGACCGAGGCGACGCATCAATCTTTCTTGCTCGGCCTGCAGTTCTAGCAAAGCCGGCGTCGGCTTGATGCGAGTGGCCAATATGCGCGGCTTGTCGCCGCCAAAGCTCATCAATCCATCAAGCGTAATTTCTATGGGCGCGGAGCGAACCCCCATCAACAAGCCGTCAATATCCCGCGCCATGGCATGATCAATATCGCCAATAAAACGTAGCGTGACATGATAGTCAGACGGTTCAATCCACCGCGCACCTGAAAGACCGCCGCGCTTCAGTGATAATTCAAAACCAAGAGTTTCGGGAATTTCGAACCCGGTGAAGAGACGCGGCATTCCTCACATTCCAGATAGAAATGTTTTCACCGAAGGTAAAATAGACTGAACAATGGTCTCTACACCTTTGCGATTGGGATGCATGCCATCATCCAGATTGAGCGCGCGATCCCCCGCAATGCCTGCGAGGAAAAAAGGATAGAGCGGTATGCCGTGCTTTTTGGCGAGCTCGGGATAGATGGCGTTAAATCGCTCACCATATTCTTTGCCCAGCGAAGGCGAGGCCAGCATGCCGGCCAGAAAAACGCGGATGCCGCGCGCCTTCAAACGCGTGATGATCTGATCCAGCGCGTTTTTAGTCTGGGCCGGATCAATGCCGCGCAGCATGTCATTGGCGCCAAGCTCAACCAACACCGCCTGCGTGCCTTCCGGTACGGCCCAATCAAGCCTCTCCAGCCCGCCCCGTGACGTATCGCCCGACACACCCGCATTGGCGATCTCGACGGAAAGCCCTTCAGCCTTGAGCGCCCGCTCCAACACAGAAGGGAAGGCCGCATCTTGCGGCAGCTGATAACCTGCCGAGAGGCTGTCGCCCAAAACAACCATTTGGATCGGGCCGACAGCCGAGGCGGGGACGCTGAAGGCGCAAAGCGCCAAGGCTGCGAAAAGAAGCCGCAACCGCTTTGTGATCTCGGGGAACTGACTTATCGCCCATGAGCACCCATATTGGAGGGAGTGTGCGCAAAAAAGGTTCATCGGAATGTCAGTACCCGCGATTGCTTTGAGGGATGTGCATCTTAGTCTGGGGCGCAGGGCGGCCCGTGTCCACATCCTCAAGGGAATTTCACTCGATATTGCCAAAGGCGAGGCCGTTGGTTTTGTGGGGCCATCCGGCTCAGGCAAATCAACCTTGCTGATGACCATGGCGGGATTGGAACGGCCTGATTCGGGAACCGTTCAAATCGATGGCGAAGATTTGGGGCCTCTGGATGAAGATGCACTGGCCCGATTTCGGGGTGCGCGCATTGGCATTGTGTTTCAATCCTTCCACCTGATCCCGACCATGACCGCGCTTGAAAATGTGGCTGTGCCGCTGGAGCTGGCCGACGCGCCGGATCCCTTCGGGCGCGCGCGTGACGAGCTGAAACTCGTGGGTCTAGGTGATCGGCTCGACCATTATCCCGCGCAACTCTCTGGCGGCGAACAACAGCGCGTCGCCTTGGCGCGCGCGGTGGCGACTGATCCGGCCATCCTTGTCGCAGATGAACCCACCGGAAATCTCGACGAGCAAACAGGGCAAAGCATTATTGATCTGATGTTCCGCTTGAAGCGCGAGCGCGGCTCAACACTTGTGCTGGTCACGCATGATCCGAGCCTTGCCTCGCTCTGTGATCGCCAGGTGCGCCTGCGCTCGGGCTTAATCGAAACGCCGCGCGCGCTGGAGCCCGCGCAATGAAATCAAAAACATCGCGAAGCGCCATGCCGCTGATGCTGCGCCTTGCCTGGCGCGACCTGCGTGGCGGCTTGAAAGGCTTTCGTATTTTTCTCGCTTGCATCGCACTGGGTGTTGCCGCGATCACGGGTGTGGGTTCTGTCTCTGATGGTCTATCCGATGGGCTTGCGCGTGAAAGCCGCACGATTTTGGGTGGGGACGTTTCCTTCTCTCTGATCCATCGGCAATTGACCGATGAAGAGCGCGCTTTTCTGCAACGCTATGGCAGCATTTCTACAACCGGCAATTTGCGCGCTATGGCGCGCCGCGTGGATGGACGCGCCTCGCTCGTCGAAGCCAAAGCCATTGATCAAGCCTATCCATCGCTCGGAAAATTGGTGATTGAGCCTGTGCTGCCCAGTTATCAAGCCTTGGCGAAAGATGGTGATGCTTTCGGATTGATTGCTGATCCGGCGCTGGCAGCAACCTTGGATGTCAAGGTCGGTGATCGGCTCTTTATTGGTGAACAGGCTTTCATCTTGCGTGCTTTGCTGCGCTCAGAACCCGACAAACTTGCGGGCGGTGTAGGCTTTGGACCACGCGTGATTCTTTCGAGAGAAGCTCTAGAAGCCAGTGGCCTTGTGCAACCCGGCTCTCTTGTGCGCTGGAGCAATCGCGTCTTGATGAAATCAACGCGCTCCGGAATTCCGGTTGATGATGCAGCTGTCGATCAATTCGTGATGGCTGCAGAAAAAGCTTTTCCGGAAGCGGGCTGGCAAATTCGTGGCCGTTCAAATGTCTCGCCGCAATTTGAAAAGAATCTCGACCGCTTCACGCAATTCCTGACGCTGGTTGGTTTGACGGCTCTGATTGTTGGCGGTGTCGGCGTTGCCAGTGCGGTGAACGCTTTTATCGAACGCAAGAAGCCTGATCTCGCAACGTTGAAATCCCTCGGCGCCACAGGCTCCTATGTGTTTCAAGTGGCCTTAGTACAAGTTGTGATGGTGGCCCTTATTGGCATTGCCATTGGGTTGATAATTGGCCTCTCATTACCATTTGTTTTGGCAAGCACTTTGGGCGCCGTGATTCCATTTCCCTTCACGCCCGATATTTACCCTGATCAAATTCTGGCTGGGCTTCTTTATGGCTTGCTTACCGCTCTGGCTTTTTCACTTCTGCCTATTGGCCGCGCGCATGATGTACCGGTCTCCGGTCTATTCCGAGATCAGGTGGAAGCTGATCAGCGCCGTCCACGAGCGCGCTACATCATATTCACCGCGCTTGCTGCTGCGCTTTTGATTGGTACGGTGGCCGTACTTGCAACTGATCAAAAACTCGCTGCAATTTATGGCGGAGCAACTTTGGTTGCTTTTGTGATTTTGCGTGGTGTGGCCTCCGGCATTACAGCACTGGCGCGTCGTATGCCGCGCCCAAAATCAACCGAATGGCGACTTGCGATCGGCAATATTCACCGCCCCGGTGCACTCACATCTTCGGTTGTTTTGTCGCTGGGCCTTGGCCTGACTTTGCTCGTGGCCCTGTCGCTGATTGATGGCAATATTCGCGAGCAATTGACGCGAGGCCTGCCCGGACGCACGCCAAGTTTCTTCTTCATGGATATTCAGAATTCGCAGCTCGATGAATTTGGATCTTTTCTAGAACGCGCTGCGCCTGATGCAAAAATCGAACGCGTGCCCATGATGCGCGGACGTGTGGTGCGCCTCAACGGCACACTCGCCTCGGAAGTGAAAGCCGCTGAAAATGCAGCGTGGGTTCTCGAAGGCGACCGCGGTATTACGTATTCGGAAAGCCTGCCAGATGGGTCGACGCTTCTGGACGGCGAATGGTGGCCTGCTGATTATAAAGGGCCGCTGCTGGTCTCGATGGAAGCAGAGGTAGCGCGCGGTCTTGGTCTTAAGACTGGTGATAGCGTGACGATCAATGTGTCTGGTCGTAATCTCACTGCACGCATAGCCAATCTTCGCACGGTGAATTGGCGCTCATTTGGCATCAATTTCGTCTTTGTCTTTTCACCCAACACATTCGCCGGCGCGCCCCATTCATTTCTGGCAACCGCAGCTTTCCCAAGCGGATCAGCGAGCGAGCGTGAATTGGCGATTTTGAAAGATGTGGCCAACCGTTTTCCAACCATCACAAGCCTGCGGGTGAAAGACGCACTGGACGCCATTTCTGGCGCAATGGACCAGCTGGCCTTTGCCATTCGTGGCGCATCCGGCATTGCGCTTTTCTCCTCCATCCTCGTTTTGGCGGGAGCGCTGGCTGCCGGACAACGGGGGCGCATTTACGATGCGGTCGTTTTGAAGACTTTGGGCGCCACCAGACGGCGGCTCCTGAAAGCCTTTGTCATCGAATATGCCCTGCTGGGCCTGGCCACGGCGGTCTTCGGCCTTGTGGCAGGCGGGCTCGCTGCTTGGTTCGTGCTGATCCGGGTTATGAAACTCGAAAGCTTCACTTGGCTCTGGGGCTCAGCTTTGGGGGCTGTTGGACTCGCCCTGATTGTCACGGTTGGTTTGGGGCTTCTCGGGACCTGGCGGGTTTTGGGGCAAAAACCGGCGGCCCACCTGAGGGCTCTCTGATTTGTGATCAATTCTTTTGGCCTATGATGGGCTCCCAAGCGTGGATTTGATCAACAAGCTTGCCAAACCATCTTGTAGGACGAAGAGACCCAATCCATATTATCAACAGGCAGAGGACTGACCGGGTTCCGGCAGGTGCGTCTGCGCTAAACTTGAGAGGAAACCATGTCCGACTTCGACCGCAACGCTTCGCTCCCTTGGGGCTCTGGCGTAGCCCGGGCCGGCACTGTCGAGTACGACCAGGGCCTGCGCTCCTATATGCTCGGCATATATAATCTGATGACCTTGGCGCTGGGCGTTACCGCTCTTGTTGCCATGTCAATCTTCATGATGGGCAAGACGAGCCCGGTCGTGCAGGCACTCTACATGTCGCCCCTGAAATGGGTTGTCATGCTGGCCCCGCTCGGCTTCATCTTCTTCCTGTCCTTCCGCTTCGAGCGGATGAGCTACACGGCCCTTCTTGGCACCTTCCTCGCCTTCGCGGCGACCATGGGCCTGTCGATGGGCTCGATTGGCTTCGTCTTCAAAGCCACCAGCATCGTGCAGGCTCTGTTTGCGACAACAGCCGCCTTCGGTGCGCTGAGCCTCTATGGCTACACCACCAAGCGTAGCCTCTCGGGCATGGGCTCGTTCCTTGTCATGGGCCTCTTCGGCCTCATGATCGCGAGCCTCATCAACCTCTTCGTGGGTTCGGGCGTGTTCTCCTTCGTGATCTCGCTGATTGGCGTTGTGATCTTCGCAGGTCTCACCGCTTGGGACACGCAGCGCCTCAAGGAAGAGTATGACCTCGTTGCTGGCACAGAAATGGCTGGCAAGGCGTCAATCATGGGTGCGCTGACGCTGTACTTGAACTTCATCAACATGTTCCAGTTGCTCCTTTCGCTGATCGGTCAGCGCGAAGACTAAGAACGGAATAGGAAAACGCGAAAGGCCCCGCATTTGCGGGGCCTTTTTGTTTTTTGGCCGTTTATTTCAACCGCGCACGAGGCGCACATTCTTTTCCAGAACGGCAATGACGCGCGCCAAATCTGAGCCACGCTTCATCACAAGACCGCCCGCCGCCACAACGGCATAAGCGCCTTGCTTACGTGCCAGACGCGGATCTTTTTCGATACGATAGATCGGCACTTCGGACGCGCGGCGAAAGATCGAAAAGACAGCCAGGTTCTTGTCGAAATCAATCGCATAATCGCGCCATTCGCCTGCTGCGACTTTGCGTCCATAAAGGTTGAGAATGGTCCCCAGCTCGTGCCGATCAAAGGAAACGACCGGTGGCGCGGACGGCGTTGGTGGCGGGTTGTGTGGCTGCGGCGAGACGAGCCGCAAATGCGAGCTGGCGGTCTCAGACCGATCTGGCGCTTGAAGCTTCTGGTCGTCCATGGCACCTCCGAATCGGAATGATCCTGCTTTCAACAGCCGCGCACAAGCCCCGCCAGGAACGCGGGCCCCTGCCTTGAAACTCGAGCCCCTCGCCGCAATATGTGCGAGGCAACTCCACTTCCTGCATCGATCAAGAGCCAAGAAGAGACCATGACCGAACAATCCGGCGCTCCCTCGGGCACACCCCATGCTTTCCAGGCCGATGTTTCTCGCCTCCTGCACCTGATGGTGCATTCGATCTATTCCGACCGCGATATTTTCATCCGCGAGCTGGTTTCCAATGCCGCCGATGCCTGCGAAAAGCTGCGCTATGAAGCGCTCACCCAGCCCGGCCTGATCAGCGATGAGGGCGGCTTTGCGATCAAAATCACGGTCGATGACGCCGATCACCGCATCATCATTGCCGATAATGGCATCGGCATGAGCCATGATGATCTGGTTTCCGCGCTTGGCACGATTGCCAGTTCCGGCACCCGCGCCTTTCTCGATAAATTGTCGCAAACGGACGGCGAAGAGAAAGCCAAAGGCGCTGAACTGATCGGACAGTTTGGCATAGGCTTCTATTCCGCTTTCATGGTGGCCCATAAAGTCACCGTCGAAACACGCAAGGCCGGATCACAAGAAGCCTTTGTTTGGGAATCTGAAGGCCAAGGCACTTATGTCACGCGCCCGATCCCGCTTGATGAAGCGCCCGCACATGGCACGCGCGTCACGCTCCATCTCAATGATGAGAGCCATGATTATGCGAAGCCCGGACGTTTGGCGCGGATCATTCGTGAACATTCAAGCGCCATCGCTATTCCGGTTGATGTAATCGAAAAAGATGGCGAAGACGCGCAGCGCGTGGCCGAAGGCTCCGCACTCTGGACGCGCGCCAAGATTGATATCAAGCCGGAAGAATATACGGATTTTTACCGTTCACTTGCAGGCCAGTTTGATGAGCCTGCGCTGACGATCCATTGGCGTGCGGAAGGACGACAAGAATATAGCGTTCTGGCTTTTATTCCGGGTTCTCGGCCGCTCGATCTTTTTGATCCAGCCCGCAAAGGACGCAGCAAGCTTTATGTTCGTCGCGTTCTCATCTCGCAAGACGCAGACCTTTTGCCGGGCTGGTTACGCTTTGTCCGGCTCGTTGTTGATTCAAGCGATCTACCGCTGAATGTTTCGCGCGAAATGATTCAGGACAGTCCTGTCTTTGCGGCCATTCGCAAAGGCATCGTCAATCGTCTTTTGCAAGAGCTGACCAAGACGGCAGAAAGCGATCCCGATACGTTCAAGTCCATCTGGGAAAATTTCGGGGCTGTTTTGAAAGAAGGTCTCTATGAAGACCCAGAGCGGCGTGATGCTCTGTTCAAATTGGCGCGGTTTGCAACATCCAAGAATATCGAAACTGCGCGCACATTGACCGACTATATTGGTGATCTACGCTCCAACCAGACAGATATCTGGTACATCACAGGTGATGATCAAAAGCGCCTTGAAAAAAGCCCTCAATTAGAAGGCTTTCGTTCGCGTGGCATTGAAGTTCTTTTGCTCTCTGATCCGGTCGACGCTTTTTGGGTATCAACCGCACTTGGTTTTGAAGGCAAGCCCTTTAAATCTGTGACGCAAGGAACAGCAGATATTGCCAATGTGCCTCTGCTAGAAGGCGAAACGGCGCCCTCGAACGAAACATCGCCGGAAGTTGCAACTCTCATCGCGTTCATGAAGCAAACACTCGCCGAGAATGTTGATGACGTTCGCGCCTCTAATCGTTTGGCAGAAAGTGCGGCTTGCCTTGTTGCGCCGGCACATGGGCGCGACAGGCGGCTTGAGCAAATTCTTGCGCAAGGCGGTATGGGCTCCATCAGCAAGCCTGTGCTTGAAGTGAATCCATCTCATCCGTTGGTGGTAGCGCTCGCATCTCACTTTGCTAAAGGCGACGATAAAACTCTCATCGAAGATGCAGTATGGCTGATCCATGATGAAGCCCGCGTCGCGGATGGTGAGCCGCCTGCTGATCCCACTCAATTCATTGCCCGTCTCACACGGATGATGACACGCGCTGCACAAGCAGCCTCTGTATGAGTGCAAAAGTACAAATCAGCGAAGGCCTCGGTATCACCGAGGCCTTGCGTTTTTTGACCACTCTATTAGCTGAAAAAAAGATCAGCCAGGCTGAAGCTGAGGCGCGTGTGCTTTTGCTGGCCGCGACACAAATGTCACGCGCGCAAATGATCACACAATCAGACCGCACAATCTCGACGACCGAAGCAGAGCTGCTTTCGGGCTGGATGATGCGTCGCCTCGCTGGCGAGCCTGTGACCCGCATCACGGAACGGCGTGATTTCTGGACACTCGATTTGCATGTCACGCCGGACGTGCTCGATCCACGCGCTGATACGGAAGTGATTGTAGAAACCGCGCTTGATCTATTGGGTCCGCGTCGCACGCAAACTTTGCGCATCCTTGATCTTGGAACAGGCACGGGCGCTCTTTTATTGGCGCTTCTTTCGGAATGTCCGCTCGCGACCGGTATAGGGATTGATCTCTCACCGGCTGCTTGCGCAGTCGCGCAAGGCAATGCTCAGCGCAATGGCCTTGCAGCACGCGCATCATTCCAACAGGCGCATTGGGCTGATGCGCTCAACGAGACATTTGATCTCGTCGTCTCCAACCCGCCCTATATTGAAAGCGCCACTATTGCTGGGCTCGACATGGAAGTGCGCGAGCATGACCCGATGCTCGCGCTCGATGGTGGACCAGATGGGCTCACCGCCTATCGGGCCATCATCAAGGACGTGGCGCGCATTCTCCACCCCACCGGACTTTGCGTGCTTGAACTCGGGATCGGCCAGGCTGGCGCGGTCACCGCACTGGCCGAAGCGGAAGGACTGACCCAAAAAGCGTTGCGGCGAGACCTTGGCGGGGTCGAGAGAGCCTTGGCCCTAGGTTGGCCCTGATCTGAGGGTCACTCTCCCCAGATTTTCCGATTTGCCCCTTGGCGGGCGGATCGAAACCGACTAAACAAGTAAGCAGAAATCGCCTCGGTTCTGCATGCGCAGTGGTTGAAGGCCCGTTGAGAACCAGTTCTGTTCTCCGGTCGTTTGCCTGGCGTGGTTCCGGGTTGGACGAGGCGAAAGTCCCCAAATTCAGTGATCCAGCAAAGTGCAGCGGATCATCGAGTCTCAGGTCTTGAACCTGAGTTTTACCAGACCGGCCGGAGAGCCTATTCGCTTTAACCAATATAGCTCCTGAAGCGCCACTCTTTCTCCTCGGCCGCATCCTGCGGCCCCGACGGGGTACTGGTGCATTATGCAAGGATCATCGATGAGACCTGGTCAGAACAAGCGTATGCGTGGCCGCAACAATAATAATCGCAAAGGCCCCAATCCGCTCACCCGGACCTACGAATCCAACGGGCCTGACGTGAAGATCCGCGGAACCGCGCATCATGTTGCGGAAAAATATCTGCAACTGGCCCGCGACGCGCAGTCTTCCGGCGATCCGGTCATGGCCGAAAGCTATTTGCAGCATGCGGAACATTACTTCCGCATCATTGCCGCGGCCCAGCAGGCGCAGCAGCAAGCACAAGCCGGCTATGTGCGCCCAGCTGGCGAAGCTGAAGCCGAGGAAGAGGATGATGATGACGGCGGCATGCCGGATCGTTTTGCCTCGCCCTTCGAAAAGCAGCAGCAAAACGCTCCGAACCCGCAGCCCTATCAGGGGCAGCCGCAACCCTTCGCGGGAGGCCCGCAGCCTTTCGTCCAGAATGGTGGCTTCAATGGCCAGCAGGGTGGCGGACAGCCGCAAGGCGAGCGTCAGGAGCGCGGTCCGCGCCCAGATCGTCCTTATCAGGACCGCAATCAGCAGGGCCGTCACAACAATCCGAACCGGGGCCCGCGCCCCGACCGTCAGCAGTTTCAGCAGCCGCGTTTTGACAATCGCCCCGAAGGCGATGAACAGCCTGATGCCGGTCTGCCCGCTTTCATCACAGCGCCCGTGCGCATTCCCACTGGTGATGAGATCGCCATGGCGAGCGGTGAACAGCCAAATCCCGGCCAAGATATGGGCGAAGGTGAAGGTGTCGGCTTCCATCTGCGTCCACGCCGCCGGCGTCGTCGTAACGGTGAAGAAGGCGAAAATTTCACGCGTGGCGATGCGCCTAACGCGGAATAAGACGAGAAGGGGCCTGCGGGCCCCTTTTTCTTTGGCCATCTCTGATCAGGATCGGGGACCAAGAAAGGTTGATCTGCTCCTCTTTTATGAGAGCGAACCTCTTCCTACATGAGTCTTGGAGGGTCGCCGTCAGGGGCCCTGAGTTCGACGTTGCAGCATTGCTTCGGGATGGCTGCACCGGTTGAGGAGTAGACCATGAACATCGACAAATATACCGAACGCGCAAGAGGCTTCATCCAATCAGCCCAATCTTTGGCGCTACGTGAAGGCCATCAGCAATTCACGCCCGAACATCTTTTGAAAGTTTTGCTGGATGACGAGGAAGGGCTCGCTTCCGGCCTCATCGACAAAGCGGGCGGCCGCTCACGCGATGCGCTTGTTCAAACCGAGCTTGCTCTTGGCAAAATGCCAAAAGTGCAGGGCTCCGGCGCAGGCCAGCTTTATCTCTCACCCACGACAGCACGTATTTTCGATTCAGCTGAAACGCTCGCACAAAAAGCTGGCGACAGCTATGTGACCGTTGAGCGTTTACTTCTCGCCATTGCCGCAGAAAAATCTGCGGATGCAGGCAAAATTCTCGCCCAATCTGGCGTGACGCCACAATCGCTCAATCATGCCATTGAAGATCTGCGTAAAGGCCGAACCGCAGACAATGCGACAGCTGAAAATGCCTATGATGCGTTGAAGAAATATGCGCGCGATCTGACCGAAGCAGCACGAAACGGTAAGCTTGATCCGGTCATTGGCCGCGATGAAGAAATCCGTCGGACGATTCAAGTTCTCTCTCGCCGGACCAAAAACAATCCGGTTCTCATCGGAGAACCCGGTGTTGGTAAGACTGCCATTGTCGAGGGTCTCGCACTGCGTATTGTCAATGGCGATGTGCCGGAAGGCCTCAAAGACAAGAAGCTCCTGGCTCTCGATATGGGCTCCCTGATTGCTGGAGCAAAATTCCGTGGCGAATTTGAGGAGCGCCTCAAAGCTGTTCTGAATGAAGTCACTGCAGCGGAAGGCGGCATCATTCTGTTCATTGATGAAATGCACACCTTGGTTGGTGCTGGCAAATCAGATGGCGCCATGGATGCTTCAAACCTGCTGAAGCCCGCCCTTGCGCGCGGCGAATTGCATTGTGTGGGTGCTACAACGCTCGATGAATTCCGCAAACATGTCGAGAAAGACCCCGCACTTGCCCGCCGTTTCCAACCGGTTTTTGTCAGCGAGCCGTCGGTTGAGGACACAATTTCCATTTTGCGCGGCTTGAAGGAGAAATACGAACTCCACCATGGTGTTCGCATCACAGATTCGGCCATTGTTGCAGCAGCAACTCTGTCGAATCGCTATATTTCCGACCGCTTCTTGCCGGATAAAGCCATTGATCTTGTCGATGAAGCTTCATCGCGCTTGCGTATGCAGGTCGATTCAAAGCCGGAAGAATTGGATGAGCTCGATCGGCGCATCATCCAATTGCGTATCGAGCAGGAAGCTTTGCGCAAAGAAACCGATGCGGCTTCCCGCGATCGCCTCGCCAAGCTCGAATATGAATTAGCCGATGTCGAAGAAAAATCTGCCGCACTCACCACGCGCTGGAAAGCTGAGAAAGACAAGCTGGGTAACGCACAAAAACTCAAAGAGCAGCTTGAGGCAGCTCGTACGGAACTCGCTCAGGCCCAGCGACGTGGTGAATATCAGCGCGCCGGCGAATTGACCTACGGCGTCATCCCAGAACTTGAAAAAACGCTGGGTGAAACAGAAGCCAAAGCTGGCTCTGCACTGCTCGAAGAGGAAGTCTCTGCCGATCATATTGCACAGATTGTCTCGCGCTGGACAGGTGTGCCTGTCGACAAAATGCTCGAGGGTGAACGCGAGAAACTTCTGAAAATGGAAGAGAGCCTCGCCAGACGTGTAGTCGGACAGAGAGAAGCTGTGCACGCCGTTTCAACGGCTGTGCGCCGCGCGCGCGCCGGTCTGCAAGATCCCAATCGTCCGATTGGGTCGTTCATGTTCTTGGGACCAACAGGTGTTGGCAAGACAGAACTTACCAAAGCACTTGCATCCTTCATGTTTGACGACGAGACGGCCATGGTTCGTCTCGACATGTCGGAATATATGGAAAAGCATTCCGTCTCGCGGCTCATCGGCGCTCCTCCCGGCTATGTTGGCTATGAGGAAGGCGGCGCTTTGACAGAAGCCGTGCGCCGGCGTCCCTATCAAGTTGTGCTCTTTGACGAAATCGAAAAAGCGCATCCGGATGTCTTCAACGTACTTCTGCAAGTGCTAGATGATGGACGCTTGACCGATGGACAGGGCCGCACTGTCGACTTCCGCAATGTCTTGGTCATTATGACCTCCAACCTCGGCGCGGAATATCTCGTTAGCCAGCCGGAGGGAGAGGATTCTTCAGCCGTCCAAGCGGAAGTTATGTCGGTTGTGCGCGGTCACTTCCGGCCTGAGTTCTTGAACCGTGTTGATGAGATCGTCCTGTTCCATCGTCTGCAACGCGCCGACATGGGCGCGATTGTCGATATTCAAATGCTGCGACTTGCGAAGCTGCTTGAAGATCGCAAGATCACAGTTCATCTGGATGAAAGCGGTCGCGAATGGCTGGCTGAACGCGGTTACGACCCCGCCTATGGGGCGCGTCCTCTGAAGCGTGTCATCCAGAAGGCGGTGCAAGACCCTATGGCTGAGCGTATTCTGGCTGGCCAGGTGAAGGACGGCGACATCATCCATATCACGGGCAGCGCGACAGGCCTTCTGCTGAATGGCGAAATGGTTGAGAGCACAATGCGGGCGCCAGACCACAATGCAGATAGCGGCGTTTTGGCTCTTCCGAAAGACAAGCTCAACTAAAGGAAGGCGGGATCTTTGATCCCGCCTTTTTCAATTACACTCGTCAACAATGCGCGCGAGATCGCGCATGATAGAGTTGAGCTCATAATTTTTGGGGGTGTAGACTGCAGCTACGCCTTCACTCAAAAGCGTAGCTTCATCCTCCGGTGGAATAATTCCGCCTACGACGAGCGGGATATGCGTCAAGCCTTCTTCCTTCATGCGCTTGGCCACATCGCGCACGAGCTGGACATGCGAGCCAGATAGGATCGAGAGGCCGATGCAATGGACGTTGTCTTTGCGCGCGGCATCGACAATTTCGGCTGGTGTCAGGCGAATGCCCTCATAGACCACATCCATACCCACATCACGCGCGCGCACAGCGATCTGTTCGGCGCCGTTAGAATGGCCATCGAGTCCGGGCTTGCCGACCAGAAACTTCAGGCGACGACCTAATTTTTGTGAGACACGCTCAATCTCTGAACGCACCTCATCCAATTCACCGCCGACCTGACGCGCAGATGTGCCAACGCCGGTTGGCGCGCGATATTCACCAAAGGCGCCACGCAGCACGGCCCCCCATTCCCCTGTGGTCACGCCAGCTTTGGCGGCTGCGATAGAGGGCTCCATGATATTTATGCCCTCAGCCGCAGCGCGACGTAAATCAGCCAAAGCTTTCTCAACGGCTTGCGCATCGCGCTGTTCACGCCAAGCCTGCAAGCGTGCAATCTGCTCAGCCTCGACATGATCCGGAACGACCATAATCGCGCTATTGCCTGTGGTGAGAGGCGAGGGTTCGCTTTCAATATAGCGGTTCACACCAACAACTGTTTGCTCGCCACGCTCAATGGATTCGAGGCGGCGCGTATTGGATTCCACAAGCCGCGATTTCATATAGCCGTTTTCAACGGCTGAAATAGCGCCGCCCTTTTTCTCGATCTCAGCAAGTTCGGCTCGCGCCTGAGCTTTCAACTCTTCAACCTTGCGCGTGATCTCGTGGCTGCCATCGAAGAGATCACCATATTCGAGAAGGTCCGTTTCATAGGCCATGATCTGCTGGATGCGCAAAGACCATTGCTGATCAAACGGACGTGGTAGGCCAAGCGCCTCATTCCACGCCGGCAATTGCACGGCACGGGCGCGGGCATTTTTCGACAAAACCACCGCCAGCATTTCGATGAGAATGCGATAGACGTTGTTTTCCGGTTGTTGCTCTGTCAGGCCCAGCGAATTGACCTGTACGCCATAACGGAAGCGACGAAATTTCTCGTCTTCAATGCCGTAGCGGTTTTGCGTGATCTCATCCCACAATTCTGTAAAAGCCCGCATTTTGCAGAGCTCTGTGACAAAGCGCATGCCTGCATTCACAAAGAAGGAAATGCGGCCAACCACTTCGCCCATATCTTTGGGATCAAGATCGCCTGAGGCTTTGACGCTATCCAGAACGGCTATGGCGGTTGCGAGCGCATAGCTCAATTCTTGAACGGGCGTCGCGCCTGCTTCCTGCAAATGATAGGAGCAGACATTCATCGGGTTCCATTTCGGAACATTTTTCGTCGTGAATAAAATCATGTCGTAGGTCAGGCGCATCGACGGACCGGGCGGAAAGACATAAGTCCCGCGCGACAAATATTCTTTGATGATGTCGTTTTGTGTTGTGCCTTGCAGAGCACTGCGGGGGGCGCCTTGCTCATCGGCAGCAGCAATATACAGAGCCATCAGCCACGGTGCCGTGGCATTGATGGTCATGGATGTGTTCATCTCGGCGATCGGGATGGCATCGAACAAAGTGCGCATATCCCCGAGATGGGAGATCGGCACGCCGACTTTGCCCACTTCACCGCGAGCGAGCACATGATCGGAATCGTACCCCGTCTGGGTTGGCAGATCGAAAGCGACCGAGAGGCCCGTCTGGCCTTTAGCCAGATTGGTCCGGTACAGGCGGTTCGAGTCAGCCGCCGTCGAATGGCCGGCATAGGTCCGAAAAATCCAGGGTTTGTCGGGCTTTGGGGCTCCGGTGGTCATCTGACGGCTCCTGGGGCGGCTCACGAGGCCCTGGACGATCGGGGATATTGCATAGCAACAACGCCAATTAAGCCCTTTTCTCACGACAAAGTCATGCGCTTGGATCATCCTAAGGCCCAAAACCTTAGTAGTATGGTGCAGCGCAACATACGCGCTAAAATTTGCCGCCTTGGCTCGGAGGAGACGGCATTATGGCTGGTTCAGAACAGATGGGCGGTGCCCCTGCGCCGCTGAAGGATCTTTACGACATTGGTGAAATCCCGCCGCTCGGCCATGTCCCGGCCAAGATGCATGCGTGGACTATCCGCAAAGACCGCCACGGGCCGCCCGAAAGCTCGATGCAATTGGAAGTGGTGCCGACATGGACGCTCGACAGCCATGACGTGCTCGTTCTCGTGATGGCCGCGGGCGTCAATTACAACGGCGTTTGGGCTGCCTTGGGCGAGCCAATCTCGCCACTGGATGGACATAAGCACCCCTTCCACATCGCGGGCTCTGATGCCTCTGGCATTGTCTGGGCCGTGGGCTCCAAAGTCACGCGCTGGAAAGTTGGCGATGAAGTTGTCGTGCATTGCAATCAGGACGATGGCGACGATGAAGAATGCAATGGCGGCGATCCGATGTTTTCGTCAAGCCAGCGCATCTGGGGTTATGAAACGCCCGACGGATCCTTTGCGCAATTTTGCCGCGTGCAAGATCGCCAGCTGATGAAGCGCCCCAAGCATTTGAGCTGGGAAGAAAGCGCCTCCTACACACTCACGCTCGCAACAGCCTATCGCATGCTGTTTGGTCATGAGCCGCATCGCCTGAAGCCCGGCGATAATGTGCTCGTCTGGGGTGCATCGGGTGGTCTTGGTGTTTTCGCGGTACAGCTTTGTGCCGCCGCAGGCGCCAATGCAATCGGCGTGATTTCTGATGAAACCAAACGTGACTTCGTGATGTCGCTTGGCGCACGCGGTGTTCTCAATCGCAAAGACTTCAATTGCTGGGGTCAATTGCCGAAAGTGAACTCGCCCGAATATACGGCCTTTATGGGAGAGGCGCGCAAATTCGGCAAAGCGATCTGGGACATTACCGGTCGCAAAGATGTCGATATTGTTTTTGAACATCCCGGCGAACAAACGTTTCCTGTCTCTTGCTTTGTCGCAAAACGCGGCGGCATGATTGTCTTTTGCGCCGGCACAACCGGTTTCAATCTGACTTTTGATGCGCGATTCGTGTGGATGCGACAAAAGCGCATTCAAGGCTCACATTTCGCACATTTGAAGCAGGCGGCTGCCGCCAATCAGTTTGTTATTGATCGGCGTATTGACCCTTGCATGGGTGAAATCTTCCCCTGGGACAAAATCCCTGCAGCCCATACAAAAATGTGGAAGAACCTACATGCGCCCGGAAATATGGCCGTGTTGGTCAACTCACCCAAGCCCGGCTTGAAAACACTTGATGATGTGATTGAAGCCGCAACTGAGAAATAAACTCTCGAGCCAGATGTCTGTGAGGTCAGCGGCTCGACATAGCAAAAACCTGAGCTTATGAATCGATTGAGATGAGCTCAGGCAAACAAGACAATATATTTCTCGTGACATTCGTCATTCCAGCGACCTTCGTTCTGATTTGGTCGACGGGTTGGATTGTTGCGCGCTTCATCTCCGAAGATTCGGACGTGCTCACCATGCTCGTCCTGCGCTATCTCTGCGCCAGTGTCTTGCTGGCTCTTTTTGCTGCCGCCTCTCGTGCACAATGGCCACAGACGCGCGCTGACTGGGGTCATGCGCTTTTCTCCGGTATTCTCATTCACGGTTTTTATCTTGCCGGTGTCTGGTGGGCGGTCGGTCACGGCATTCCAGCTTCCATCTCGGCATTGTTGGCGGCTCTACAACCGATTTTCACGGCCATTCTTGCGCCTCGCTTGGCGGGGGAGCGGATCAGCCTCGTTCAATGGGCAGGCATCGGGCTTGGCTTTGCAGGCATTGTCATGGTGCTGACGCCAAAGCTCGCTTCAGTTGATACGGACCAGCTTTCCAGCATGACTTGGCTGTTGTTGATCAACGCGGGCGGCATGGTGTCTCTAACGCTCGGCACATTTTACCAAAAACGCTTTCTCCATAGCGGCGATCTGCGCAGCGTGACTGCAGTACAATTCGTCGGAGCAGGCCTCGTGACCTTGCCTGCCGCGCTGATGTTTGAAGACCTTCGGATTGGCACCTCGACCAGCACGCTGCTCAGTCTGGCCTGGTCGGTTCTGGCCCTCTCCATCGTTTCTATCGCTTTGCTTCTGTTCCTGATCCGCAAAGGTGAGGTCGCCCGCTCAGCCCAGCTCATCTATCTGGTCCCACCAGTGGCAGCTCTCCAAGCCTTCTTTTTCTTCGGCGAAACCCTGATCGGCCTGCAGATTGCGGGCATGTTGGTGACCTCTATCGGGGTGGCGCTGGCCGTTCGGCGCTGATCCAATTTTTCCCCAAGTCCGAAAGAATTATTGCCCTCTGGCCCGGGCTATGTTGCGATGCAACAAATGCGCGGAGTTCGGGAGATGGCGCGATGAATGCCCAAGTTGCGGAATTGGCCAAGGCTGGCCAGACAGACATGCTGACGACCGCTCGCGCGGCCTTTGCGGAGGTCGAAAAACTTTATGTCGAGGTGCGCAGCCTTGTGCGAACACATGTCTCCATCGGCGGCAAAATCTCGTCTGAACTGTTCGAGCAAGCCCAGCATGAGGGACACGGCCTCGCGTGGCTTGCGACCTATGTGGAATCTCTGCGCGAAATGATCGCTTATGCCGAGCGCCTCTCGGGCGAAGAGCGATTTGGCGAGATTGAAGATTTGCTGACCCGCATTGGAATTGGCGAATATCTCTCGCAAATCTTCGGTGGCATTCCAATGAACCAGGGCGAATTCATTCGCCCGGAAGATTTCGGTCTGGCGCAGGAAAAAGTCGCGAGCCTACGCGCTGGCGCTGTGGCGCGCATGATCGCCATCGGGAATACAGCGAGCAATCGCGCACGCCTTGTTGAGCTCATCGCCAAACTCGATTCAACCGCAATGATCGGTGATCCGGGTCTTGATGACACGATGGAATCAATCCGCGACGAAATTCGTAAATTCGGTGAAGGCGAGGTCGCGCCCCATGCTCACGAATGGCATCTCGCCAATGCTTATATTCCAATGGAGATTGTCGAAGGTCTTTCTGCTCTTGGTGTGTTTGGTCTGACAATCCCGGAAGAATATGGCGGCATTGGCCTTGGCAAAATTGCCATGTGCGTGGTCACGGAAGAATTATCGCGCGCATATATTGGGGTTGGCTCTCTCGGCACACGATCAGAAATTGCTGCCGAATTGATTCTCTGCGGCGGCACTGAAGAACAAAAGCAAGAATTTTTGCCAAAAATTGCATCGGGTGAAATTCTCCCGACAGCCGTATTTACAGAGCCCAACACAGGATCAGATCTGGCCTCGCTACGTACGCGCGCAGTCAAGGACGGGGATGTCTATAAGATCAGCGGCAATAAAACGTGGATCACGCATCCGGTACGTGCAGATGTGATGACGGTTTTAGCACGCACCAACCCATCGGAGGCTGGGTACAAAGGGCTCTCCATGTTTCTAGCCAAAAAACCGCGCGGGACAGATGAAAATCCGTTTCCGGCGCAAGGTATGTCTGGTGGCGAGATTGAAGTCCTCGGCTATCGGGGCATGAAAGAATATGAAATCGCCTTCGATGGTTTTGAAGTGCCTGCGGCCAATCTTTTGGGCGAGGTCGAAGGGCAAGGCTTTAAACAGCTGATGCAGACTTTTGAATCAGCCCGTATCCAGACGGCTGCACGTGCTGTGGGTGTGGCACAGAACGCGCTCGAACTTGGATTGCGCTATGCACATGAACGCATCCAGTTTGGAAAACCTCTTCTCAAATTCCCGCGCGTGGCTGACAAAATCGCCATAATGGCCGTTGAAATTCATATTGCACGTCAGCTCACCTATTTTTCAGGCCGTGCGAAAGACGCTGATAAGCGCTGCGATGTTGAAGCAGGTATGGCCAAATTGCTCGGCGCACGCATCGCTTGGGCTGCAGCCGATAATGCGCTTCAAATCCACGGTGGCAATGGTTTCGCGCTTGAATATCCCGTCTCGCGTGTTCTATGCGATGCGCGCATTCTCAACATCTTTGAAGGTGCAGCAGAAATTCAAGCGCAAGTGATTGCACGCCGACTGCTAGAAGATGGAAACTAAACGACTTGATTGGGCTCTATCTTGGGATCTGACTTTGGACCCATGAAGCACTAGGAAACCACGCCGATAAAAGGCAGTTCGCGATAATTATGAGCGACATCCATACCGTAGCCGACGACGAACTCATCTGGGCACTTGAAACCTACATAATCAGCTTCAATCTGAACAACGCGTTTATGGGGCTTTTCCAGCATCACGCCGAGCATCACCTTACGTGCGCCACGCGCGGTGAGAAGGTCTTTTGCAAAAGCAAGCGTTCGGCCCGATTCGAGAATATCGTCGACTAACAGCACGTCCCTATCTGCGACGTCTGACTCGATATCCTTCAAAATGGTGACATGCCCCTGGGAGACCGTGCCCTCCAGATAGCTGGACAGGTGGACGAACTCGACTTGCGGCTTCATGCCGTGCCGATGCATGGCGCGCAAAAGATCTGCCGCGAACATAAACGAGCCCTTGAGGACGGCCACAACAAGCAGGTTACGAAACTCCGCCTTGCTGAGCGCGTCAGCCATGGCTTCCACCCGCTGGGCAATCTCTGCCTCACTGAACAGGACGCGGACCTCACGCTTGTCGCTCATCATCAACCTATATTTCTCGCCAAAATGTGCCGCAGCCCTAGCCCAAGGCTTGGCCAGTGTCGAGGAAAAGCCGCCAAACTGCTAGGCTGGCCACGCGATTCGCTTCAGCCTATCAATCACATTGGCGCAACTGCCAAACCCCATGGTTGCCGCAAGGAAGGGCATGCAGGAAGACACAGGACTAGTCCGGTTCAATAATGTCGGCTTGCGATATGGCATGGGCCCCGAAGTGCTACGGGACCTCACCTTTTCGATTGAGCGACAGTCTTTCCAGTTCCTGACGGGGCCTTCGGGCGCTGGCAAGACCACTTTGCTGCGCCTTATTCTTCTCTCCTTGCAGCCCACGCGCGGCTTTATTTCGCTCTTCGGACATGATGCCGCCGCACTCGACAAGGACCAGATCACCGCTTTGCGCCGGCGCATCGGCGTGGTCTTTCAAGACTTTCGGCTGCTCGACCATCTGACAACCTATGAGAATGTGGCTCTGCCTTTGCGCGTCCAGGGGCGTGACGAGGCCAGCTATCGTGCCGAAGTCGTCGAATTGCTGGGCTGGGTGGGCTTGGGCGACCGGATGCATGTTTTGCCGCCCGTTCTCTCAGGGGGCGAAAAACAGCGCGCGGCGATTGCGCGCGCTTTGATCGTCCGCCCCGAGCTCCTGCTCGCAGACGAACCAACGGGCAATGTGGACCCGAGCCTTGCGCGCCGTCTTTTACGACTCTTTCTGGAACTGCATCGCTCGGGAACATCAGTGGTCATTGCGACACATGATCTTGGATTGATGGATCAATTCGACGGCGCGCGCCGTCTCGTGCTCGGCGATGGCCGGCTTCATATTTACGATTGAGGCGGAGCATGTCGAACGCGCAACAAGAACAAGGCAATGTCTATAGCGAGGGCTTCGGTCGGCGGGATGTCCCGCTTGTCCCGCCCGATGCCATTGCAATACGCGCCTTGGTAACCGTGATTGCGATCATGACATTTCTTGCGTCACTGACCGCCGGAACGGCTGTTTTGGTGAGTGATGTCTCGCGCGGTTGGCGACAAGATGTGGCGCGGGAAATGAGCATTCAGCTCAAACCCGTCACAGGCAGAAATATTGAACTTGATATCAAGAAAGTGGAAGAGATTGCGCGCGCAACGCCAGGCGTGAAAGACGTGACGGCACTATCTCCATCAGAATCTGAACGCCTTCTTGAACCATGGTTGGGTACAGGGCTTGATCTGAAGGAATTGCCTGTTCCGCGCATGCTCGTTTTGAAGCTTGCGTCTGATACCCAGATTGATCTTGCAAAACTAAGGACAACGCTATCGCAAAATGTTCCAGGCTCGAATTTAGATGATCATCGGCAATGGATTGATCGCTTGACTGTAATGTCGCGAACGACTGTTCTTGTCGCTATTGTAATTTTCGGTCTGGTTCTCGTTGCTATGGCACTGGCTGTTGCCTTTGCCACCCGCGGCGCTATGGCGGGCAGCCGTGAAGTCATCAATGTTCTTCATTTTGTTGGCGCTGAAGATGCCTATATTGCACGCCAGTTCCAGCGCCATTTCCTTTGGCTCGGATTGCGGGGCGGCCTCATTGGTGGTGGACTTGCCATTGCTACTTTTTTGACGGGCAGTCTTTTGTCTCATCGCTGGATCAGCGGCATGGGCGGCGATCAACTCGAAGCCATGTTCGGGACATTCTCACTCGGCTTCTTTGGATATGCGGTGATTACTATCATCGGCGGCTCAGTTTCTATTCTGACTGGTATCACCTCGCGTTCAGTCGTCTTCCGCCATTTACGGGGGCTAACATGATGCGCCGTATCCGGCGCGCCTTTTTTTTGGTGGTTTTTCTCTTCGTAATATTGCTCGCAGGTTTCATCACTTTCGCATTCAAGGTCGAGCGGCAAACAATTCAACTCGATAAAAAAGCCGATGGTATGATTGTGCTGACGGGTGGAGCTGACAGAATTCCAGATGCCATAGAGCTCTTCTCTAAGGGTCATGCGAGCCGGATGCTGATCACAGGCGTCAATCCGGGAATTACGCGAGCGGAAATTGGTCGCCTTTATCCCAAATATCGCGAGCTTATCGAATGCTGCGTTGATCTTGGTTATGAAGCGCTCAATACATCTGGAAATGCCCGTGAGGCCCGCCGCTGGACTGAACAGAATGCCATCCGCCAAACTTTGATTGTGGTAACCTCGAACTACCATATGCCGCGCGCGCTAGCTGAATTGCATGATGGGCTTCCTGATCTAGAACTTACCCCCTATCCTGTTGTAAGTGTTAAAATGCGAGACAGCAGCTGGTGGCAATCATCACAAGCCATGCGGCTGATGACCTCTGAATATATAAAATATGTGCTTGTGTCCGCCCGTATCATCGCCAAGAAGCTTTGGATCCAAACCAAAGCGGCCCTTGATTGAAACGATTCCCGTCCATGCTTCTCTTCCGATCAATCCTCTTCAATATTGCCTTTTTTACCAATATTACGATTCTGCTGATCGTTGCTTTGCCAACACTTGTGATGCCGCGTTCAGCCGTTTTCATGGTCGGAAAAATTTGGGCACGGAGTTCACTGTGGCTACTAAAAGTCATTTGCGGAACAGAGGTTGAATTTCGTGGGCGCGAAAACATTCCCAAAGGTGCGTTCATCGTTGCACCTAAGCATCAATCAGCCTGGGAGACATTTGCTCTCATCATGCTGTTTGATGACTTCTGCTATATTTTAAAGCGCGAACTGACTTTCATTCCACTCTTTGGTTGGTATCTTTGGAAATCAGATCAAATTGCGATCAATCGCGCGACAGGCAGCGATGCTTTGGCGCAAGCGGAAGTAAAGGCCCGGAAAATTTTTGCCGAAGGACGGCAATTATTCATTTTCCCGGAAGGCACGCGCCGCCCCGCAGGTGCACCTCCTAAATATAAGTTCGGCGTGGCTCATCTCTATGATGCCTGCCAAGTGCCCTGCCTTCCGATTGTTCTCAACTCCGGCCTGTTTTGGGCACGCCGCAGTTTGATCAAGCGACCAGGCACAATTGTCGTGGAAGTCCTCCCGCCCATCGCGCCGGGCATTGAAAAGCAGGAATTTTTTGCTCTCCTGCAAAACCGCATGGAAACTGCGTCCGAAAATCTGATTGCAGAAGCTGTTGCCCGCGATCCATCCCTGATCCCGATTATCGAGCGCAACCGCCAATTGCCGTAACTAATCACCTCAGCTCGGTGATAATGGCCGCCAGATCAGGATCATCCACGCCCGACGCGGTCAGATGTTCAAAGGTCGAGCGGATATATTCAATATTGTCTCCAGACATGCCGTGTCCCTGCCGAACCAGCCGCACAATTTCATGATGCTGCAAGCGGCCTGCATATTGCGGATGAGTGGGATCAACGACATAGGCCACGGCCGTCACGACCCGATCTGGCTGCAAACGGGCCGTTAGCCATGTCTCGACATAAACAGATGTGACCTGCTCCCGCTTACGCAGATAATCCAGAGTGGCCTGTCGATGAGAAGCCTTCACACGAAAGGCAAGGCCCCGGCAGGCTCCCCCGCGATCAAGGCCGAGAACAAGGCCCGGTTTTTCAGGTGTCCCGCGATGAACGTGAGAGAAAATACACAGCGACCTGTGATAACCATGCACCAATGCGGGGCAGCGCTCTTCATATTCGAAGCCGGGCCGCCACATAAGGGACCCGTAACCGAATACCCAAAGATCGCCTTTTTCACTGTCTCGCATCATGAGCCGCAATCAGGACTGAAGTTATGACGCAATATGAAACTCCAGAGAAAGCGCCGCAAGCTGTGAGCCGCCTTGGACTTTATCTGCCGACAGGGCTTCTGTTGCTTCTTGCTGTGGGCTGGTCGGGCTTCTGGTTTTTTGTATCGAACAAGACGGATGAAGCGATCTCGGGATGGATGGCGACCGAAAAAGCGAGCGGCCGGACATGGGAATGTGCTGGCAAAGAGATCGGGGGCTACCCTTTCCGCATTGAATTGCAATGCGCGTCGATCAAATTTTCAAGCGCACAGATGAAAGCAGGTCTAGGCACGTTCCGCGCTGTCACACAGATCTATAGCCCCAAGCTCATTCTGGCTGATGTGAGCGGCCCGTTACAGATCAACAGCGCGGGTGTCCAAAATATCTTTTCATGGGCCAATATGCGCGTCTCACTGCGCTTCAATGGAGCGCTCGAGCGCTTCTCCATGAATATTACTGACGTCCAAGCGGGAGAAGTGGTTGGCGCCGCATTAGTTAGCGCAAAAATGATGGAGCTTCATCTACGCACCGATACTGGACGCCCGAGCGAGGACAAAGCGATAGATGTTGTGATGAATGTGAATGATTTGCGCGCTTCCGGCCTTGATAACCTCATCGGCAATACAGATGCCGCCACGCTCAATCTTTCAGGCACAATCACGCAAGCCTTGGGACTGCGTGTCGGCAATTGGCAGACTGGGCTTGAACATTGGCGGGCACAAAACGGCCAGATCTTTTTTGAAAATGCCCGTCTGGCAAAAGGACCTTTTTCTATCGAAGGAAAAGGTGCGCTCGATCTTGATCAGGCCCACCGCATACAAGGCGAGCTGATGGTGGGGGCACGCGGCGTCGGCCCTATTGTTTCACGCTTTGTCTCGGGAAATGCCGCACAACTGGCTGGTGCTTTACTTGTACGCAAGGATGGCTCTGCCGTTGAGCTCCCACTGCGCATGCGAGACGGTCGCGTCTCATTTGGTCCGTTAAGAACAGGCCCGATTCTCGCGCCGCTTTATTGAGGCTTGCTGTCTGACGAGCTGCGGCGACCAAAATCAGGGGCAGCCGCATCTTGTCCCTGCGCCACGATACTACGCCGAATGGTGCGTGTACGCGTGAACAAATCGAACAAGCCTTGACCATCACCCCAGCGGATCATGCGCTGAAGAGCGGCTAAATCCTCATTAAAGCGACCGAGCATTTCGAGAACAGCATCTTTGTTGTTCAAGAAAATATCGCGCCACATGGTAGGATCAGAGGACGCAATGCGCGTGAAATCGCGAAAGCCACCAGCCGAAAACTTGATGACTTCAGATTGCGTGACTTCTTCGAGATCAGCCGCAGTACCAACAATATTATAGGCGATCAGGTGCGGTACATGGCTCGTGATCGCGAGCACCAAATCATGATGCGACGGTGTCATCACTTCGACATTGGAGCCAACTTCTGTCCAGAATTGCTGAAGTTTGGCTGTCGCTTTCTCATCTGACCCGTCGGGTGGTGTGAGAATGCACCAACGATCAACAAACAGGGTCGAGAAGCCAGCATCAGGCCCCGAATATTCTGTGCCAGCAACCGGATGGGCGGGAATGAAATGAACCTTGTCAGACAGATTTGGCTGAACAGCTGCAACGACTGACGCCTTAACAGATCCGACATCAGACAAAATTGCACCGCTCGCGAGATGCGGCGCAATTTGCGCGGCAACATCGCCAATGTTGCCGACGGGTGTGCAAAGAATGACAAGGTCAGCGCCCGCAACTGCGGCTTTCGCATCCTGAAATACTTCATCGGCAATGCCGATTTCGCGTACGCGGCTGCATACGGCTTCCGAAAGATCAGCAGCAACCAGCGTTTTGACGAGATTGCGCTGACGCGCTGCCCGCAGGAGCGAGGAGCCAATGAGCCCCACGCCCACAATGACCATGCGCTCGAAAAGGGGTGCATCAAGTGGCTTGGAAAAATGATCAGCCACGGCGCACCTCCGCCATATAGTCTTGTAAGCCTTCTACAAGGAGGCGGTTTGCTTCTTCAGTACCAACCGTAATGCGCAAATAATCGGGCAATCCATATGCACCAACAGCTCGAACAATAATTCCGCGCGCGGTCAAGAAAGCATCAGCATCATTCGCGCTCACGCCGGAAGCTTTGTTGAAATGGACCAACACGAAGTTGGCTGCACTAGGCGTGACCTCTAACCCGAGAGCTGAAATCTCTTTCGTCAGCCAAGGCAGCCACTTTTCATTGTGATCAATGGCGCCTTCCACATGGGCAATATCTTCGACTGCGGCAATACCGGCTTCGAGTGCTGCGCCATTCACATTGAACGGGCCGCGAATACGGTTGATCGCATCGCAAATTGAGGCCGGCGCATACATCCAGCCCAGACGCAGATTAGCGAGCCCAAAAATCTTCGAGAATGTGCGCGTCATGACAACATTCTCATTGGTCGCGACAAGCTCTATGCCCTCTGCATAATCATTGCGGCGGACATATTCTGCATAGGCGCCATCCAGAACGAGAATGACATTTTTGGGAAGGCCTGCGTGCAGGCGCTTCACCTCTTCGAACGGAATATAAGTCCCCGTCGGGTTGTTCGGATTGGCGAGGTAGACGATTTTCGTGCGCGGCGTCACGCAGGCCAAAATTGCATCCACATCGGCGGTAAGATTTTTTTCAGGCGCCACAACGGGCGTCCCGCCGGCAGATAGAATCGCGATCTTGTAGACGAGAAATCCGTGTGTCGTGAAAATGCCTTCATCACCTGGACCCACATAGGCCAGCGACAAAAGATGCAGAAGATCATCAGAACCATTGCCGCAAACAATACGATCTGGATCAAGACCAAAGCGCTTGCCGAGCGCAGCGCGCAAGCGCTTGACTGATCCATCGGGATATAGCTCAAGCTTGGAAGCCAAAGTGCTAAAGGCTTCTATCGCTCGCGGTGACGCGCCAAGTGGCGTCTCATTGGACGATAATTTGTAAATCTTGCTTGCACCCGGCGCACTACTCTTGCCTGGCACATAAGGATCAATCGCCAACACACTGGGGCGCGGAACTGGGCGATCATTCATAGAGGGAGACGACATGGATCAATCCAAATTAAGATCGGCGCTGGCTCAGCTAGCCGGATGACCTTTGAAAGAAAAACGTGCGGCATGGCTGCCAACTTCACTGATATGCGAAGCCGAAGCGCCAGCCTCCATCAGCGCTGATTGAACACCATCAAGTCCAGCTTTCGCAGGAATGGCAACCAAAACAGACAGGCCGGTTTCATCTGCCGCATTGCCGATCATCTCGCCGCTCACTTTAGCAAGGGCAGCCGGCAATCCATCGCGCCAGCGCTCGAGATGCAAACAATAAAGCAGAATTTCGCGCGCAGCCGCTTCGGCCAATGGCTTGGCGATCACAAAGACGGGCATGCCAGCCGGATGATCAGGGCGCTCAACAAAGGGCAGGCGCGCAATGATCTTCGGTGATGAGGGATCAGCCAAGCGAGTCCACCAAGGACCTGCTGTCACGCCGCCATCAATGCGGAACATGCCTAGATCACCAGACGAGCGCGCCACAGCATCAATCACGCCCGCAGCGCCATGGTGGGTGATGTAGGGCACGGTGAAGCCGAAATGGAAGCGCTCGGAATCGCGCATCGCTGCATCGCCACCCGAAATATCGGCATGGACGGAATAATTGGACTGCACATAAGTGAATGTAGCAATGATGATGCGCCAGATGCTCTCAACAGTATCAAGCGGGAGCAGGCCGCGATGTCGCTCGGCCAGACGACGCATCATTTCAGCCTCACGGCCCGGGCGGAAGGCCGAGCCACCACCTTGGCGCGCCTTAACAGCGATCAGGCGGTCGATGATCTCGCCGCGCTCCATCAGCAGACGGTGCACGTCCGCATCAATCCGGTCGATATCGACACGGAGTTCACTGAGGATCGCCTGAGGATCCTTGTCGGCGTCAGAATTGGCAGCCACGGACGAGGTCTCGCTGTCTAAAGAAGTCGCGCCTGTCTTACTGGCGAGCGCCCTGCAATGCAAAGGAAACTACCCTCGAAGGAGGGCCCGCGGACAGCTTGACTTGCCTCGGGGTCGATCATAACACCGAACAAGTTGTTCGAAATAGCGGACAGATGGTTCGGAGTTGGGGTCGGTGACAGAGATTGAACCTCTCAAGGCTGGTCACGCTGCCCGGCGCGAGGCTGACGCGCCGCACTCACTTGTGCTGCGCCTGCCCGCCGACAAGCCCCTGATGATGGATGCAGGCATCGCCCTCGCACCACTCACCATCGCCTATCAGACCTACGGCACACTCAATGCCGACAAAACTAACGCCATTCTGGTCTGCCATGCGCTGACCGGCGACCAGCATGTTGCCAATACCCATCCGCTGACCGGCAAGCCCGGCTGGTGGGAGATCATGGTCGGCCCGGGCAAGCCCATCGATACCGACCGCTATTTTATCATCTGCTCGAATGTGCTCGGTGGCTGCCTTGGCACCACCGGACCAGCCTCCACCAATCCTGCAACAGGCCAGCTTTATGGTCTTGGCATGCCGATGGTGACGATCCGCGACATGGTCCGCGCGCAAGCCTTGCTCGTCGACCATCTGGGCATTGATAAATTGTTCTGCGTGATCGGCGGATCGATGGGCGGCATGCAAGTGCTGCAATGGGTGGCGAGCTATCCAGATCGCATCTTTTGCGCGATCCCGATTGCGACCGCGCCGCGCCATTCTTCGCAAAATATCGCCTTCAATGAAGTCGGACGACAAGCCGTCATGGCTGATCCTGATTGGGCGAATGGACGCTATTTCGAACTCGGTCAAAACCCGACCAAGGGCCTCGCCGTGGCGCGCATGGCCGCGCACATCACCTATCTCTCAGACGAGGCTCTGCATCGGAAATTTGGGCGCAAGTTGCAGAATAAAACGGCGCCGACATTTTCCTTCGATGCGGATTTCCAAATCGAAAGTTATCTGCGCCACCAAGGTTCGACATTCGTTGAGCGCTTCGATGCGAATTCTTATCTCTATCTGACACGCGCGATGGATTATTTCGATCTCGCAGAAGATTACGAAGGATCACTGGCGCGCGCCTTCAAAGGCACTAAAACGCGCTTCTGCCTTGTATCTTTCACATCTGACTGGCTGTTCCCGACATCTGCATCCCGTGCCATTGTTCATGCGCTCAATGCCAATAGCGCCTCTGTCTCTTTCGTTGAGATAGATACCGATAAAGGCCATGATGCCTTTTTGCTGGATGTGCCAGAAATGTTTGCAACCACGTCAGGCTTTATCGAAAGTTCCGCGCGTGCCTTTGGCCTCAAAGAGGCGAAAAGCGCATGAGCCAAGTGACGCAACTCTTTTCGCCAGACACAGCGCGCGTTGATCTACTGCTGATCAAAGATATGGTCGCGCCCAATACGCGCGTGCTGGATATTGGCTGCGGTGACGGCACGCTGTTGCGCATGCTAGCAGAAGAGCGCGGTGTCGATGCCCGTGGCATGGAATTATCCCAGCGCGGCGTGAATGATTGTGTGGCAAAGGGGCTTTCTGTCATTCAAGGCGATGCGGATTTCGATCTTGCTGATTATCCCGATGACAGTTTCGATTATGTGATCCTGTCGCAGACACTTCAGGCAACGCGCAATCCGCGCCGTGTGCTGGAGCAGATGCTGCGTATTGGAAAACGCGCGGTCGTCTCATTCCCTAATTTCGGCTATTGGCGCATTCGCCTGCAAATCATGTTTGCTGGCCGGATGCCGATCACTGAAAATCTACCGCTGGCTTGGTATGAGACACCCAATATCCACTTCTGCACGATCCGCGATTTTGTCGCGCTTGTGAATGAAGTGGATGCGCAGATTGATCGCGCGGTCGCGCTCAACAATTCAGGAGCGCCCATGCGAGTGAGCGCCCCTTGGTGGGTGTGGAATCTCTTTGGCGAGCAGGCTGTCTTCTTGCTCGAAAGACGGACCTGATCAGCCCTTCTTCTCAGCCTTGGCGCGCTCGATGCCTTTGTTGATGATGGCATGCGCTTCAGCCGCATCACCCCAACGAAGCACTTTCACCCATTTGCCTTTTTCAAGGTCTTTGTAATGGGTGAAGAAATGCTCGATCTGTTCAAGCGTGATCGCTGGCAGATCGGTATAATTTTGAACATTCTCATAACGGCGCGTCAGCTTGGCTGAAGGCACAGCGATCAATTTTTCATCGCCGCCCGCTTCATCTTCCATCAACAGGACGCCGACAATGCGGCAACTCATGATGGCGCCCGGAATGATCGCGCGCGTATTGGCGACAATCACATCACAAGGGTCACCGTCATCCGACAAAGTATGCGGGATGAAGCCGTAATTGCCCGGATAACGCATCGCTGTGTAAAGGAAGCGATCCACCACCAGCGCGCCGGCCTCCTTGTCCATCTCATATTTGATGGGCTCACCGCCAATCGGCACTTCGATGACGACATTGACCTCGGACGGGGGGGTCTTGCCGATGGAGACAGCATCCAGACGCATGAAAGAAAAACTCCGGTTCTCAGATGGGCCCCTGATAGGCACCCCAGAAAGAGCGAGCAACCCAGACTTTATGCAGGGTCACAACAGGAACGAGGCCAAAACGACGAAAAATACGCCTTCGACGGATCCTGTTTCGTAGTCAAATATCCTGATATTTCAGTAGGAAGCGCATGGGGTGGGCGCTTAAATTGGAGCGGGCGAAGGGATTCGAACCCTCGACCCCAACCTTGGCAAGGTTGTGCTCTACCCCTGAGCTACACCCGCATCCGTCCGGCCAAGCCGGTAGGCGCGGTATATGCCGCATTCCCATTGCGATTGCAACCGCATCCTCATCCAAAAAGTAAAAAGGAGCCAAAGAGCCTCGAACTCGCTCCGATCAGGTTGCAGAGCGGCACCCTTTGCCCCATTTGAGAAGGAAGCGGGCCGCAGCGCATTTAGCGCGCCCCCAGACGTGAAAGAGGTTTTGATGTTCGGCCAGACCAATGAGGCAGCACCGGCGGGCGCCAACGAGCTGATCAAAGACACGACCACAGAAGGTTTCCGCGAAGACGTACTCGCTGAATCCATGCGCCAACCTGTCCTCGTCGATTTCTGGGCGCCCTGGTGCGAGCCCTGCAAACAAATGACACCGGTCATTGAGAAAGCGGTCAAAGGGGCGAGCGGCAAGGTGAAACTTGCCAAGATGAATATTGACGAACATCCGCAGATCGCGGGTCAGCTCGGCATTAAATCCATCCCCGCCGTCATTGCTTTTCAAAATGGTCGTCCGGTCGATGGTTTTGTCGGGGCGATGCCGGAAAGCCAGATCAAGAATTTCATTGAACGCATCGTTGGCCCCGTTGAAGGGGAAATGGACAGCGTTTTGGCTTCTGCAGAAGCGGCAGCTGAAGAAGGCCAGTTTGAAGAAGCGGCAGAAATCTTCTCTGCCGTTTTGCAGGAAGACCCAGCTCATGCCGCCGCAGCCGCTGGACTTGCACAAGCCCTCATCAATTTAGGTCGCGCGGCAGATGCCAAAAAAGTGCTCGAAACCCTGCCGCCCGAAAGCGCCAAAGATACAAAGGTGCAAGCAGCGCTAGCTTCTGTTGAGCTCGCCATGCAAGCCGCTGATCTGGGTGAAGTTGGTGAGTTCGAACGCAAGCTTGCAGCCAATCCTGATGATCATGACGCACGCTTTGATCTTGCCGTTGCTTTGAATGCTCGCGGCGAACGTGAAACAGCTGCGGATGCGCTGCTCTATATCATCAAGAAGCAAAAGGACTGGCAGGAGGGGAAAGCCCGCCAGCAATTGCTGCAGTTTTTCGAAGCTTGGGGCCCGATGGATCCTGAGACGATCAATGCCCGCCGTAAACTTTCAACGCTCCTTTTCTCTTAAAGCACGAGAACCAACCCCATGGGCATCAACAATCCTACGGATCGTATCGATGCGCTGCCGACGGTCATTCCGGTTTTTCCGCTGTCATCCGTTCTGCTTTTGCCACGCGGCGAACTACCGTTGAATATTTTCGAGCCGCGTTATCTCTCAATGGTTGAAGATGCGCTGCGCGCAGATCGTATCATTGGCATGGCGCAACCGCAGGATGAGCAAGAAGGCCTGCGCCCAACCATTCATTCCGTGGGTTGCATCGGCAAAATCACGCAATTTGCAGAAACCGGCGATGGCCGCCTCATGCTGACATTGACGGGACTTGCGCGGTTTCGTGTCGTCGAAGAAATGACCGTGATGACGCCTTACCGTCAGTGTCTCGTCTCTTATGAAGAATTTGCGCGTGATCTGGTCGAGCGCGATGGCGAAAATCTTGTCGACCGTTCCACGATCCTGAAGACCTTGCGCAATTTTGCTGAAGCCAATCGTCTGAAAATTGATTGGAAGGGCATTGAACAAACGCCCAACGAGGCGCTCGTCAATGCGCTCGCCATGATGAGTCCCTTTGGGCCGGATGAAAAGCAAGCTTTGCTTGAAGCCAAAACACTTGCCATGCGTGCAGATGTCCTTGTTGCCATTACCGAGATTGAACTCGCTCGCGGCAATGGGACGAGCAGCAACCTGCAATAGGTCAGCCATGCAAAAGCCCGACGAGACACAATCATCCCATAGCGGTCATTCTGTGATTGATCCGCGCCTTCTTGAAATGCTTGTCTGCCCGTTGAGTAAAACCGTGCTCGAATATGATCGCGCCAATCAGGAATTGATTTCGCGCACAGCGCGTCTCGCTTTTCCGATCCGTGACGGAATTCCGATCATGGTTCTGGATGAGGCGCGCGCGCTCGAAGGCTAAGGCAAACGTCCAAGCAAAAGCGCGGGCACGCGACCTTGAAGACCAGCCGCATCTTGAATCAGGCGACGCTTGAGACGCGGCATGCGGTCAACAAATCCCATTCCGAGATCGCGAATGAGACGCAATGGCGCAATGTCATTGGCAAATAAAGTATGCAAACCATGTGTGGCAGCGACCATGGTGGCCGTATCAAAAAAGCGCGCGCGCTGATAGGTCTTCAGCGCATTGGCTTCCCCCGGATCAAGGCCGAGCCGAATTTGTTCGGCCAAAGCCTCCACCAGCGCGGCTATATCGCGGAAACCGAGGTTAAGACCCTGCCCTGCAAGGGGATGAACGAGATGAGCCGCATCCGCAATCAAAGCGATGCGTGGCGCTATGAAAGAACGCGCTAAATGAACGCGCAAAGGGAAAGTCGCGGGTCCATCTTCGAGACGGAAAGCGCCAAGTGAATAGCCGAAACGGCGCTCGACCTGTTCCAAAAATTCATCCGGCGGTAAGCTCAGATAGGACGCGACATCTTCTTGATATTCCGTCCAGACGATTGATGAGCGTCGGCCAGCTAAAGGCAGCATGGCAAATGGTCCAGGCGGCAAGAAATGCTGCACGGCCGCACCGTGATGATCTTCTTCATGTCCAACCGTCGCGACGATAGCTGAGCGCTTGTAATCATGGGCGACAGTTTCAATTCCGGCTGAACGGCGCACTCGCGAATTGACGCCATCTGCACCAATCAGCAGTCGCGTTTTCAAAACGCTCCCGTCAGCTAGGCGAATCTCGACATAGCGCGATGAGGGCATGAGACGCGCGACGGCACTTTTCAAAATATCAATGCGCTGTGTCAGCGCCTTCTTTTCGAGCGCGTCAATCACATCCGCGTTGCGGACCATGTATGAAAAAGGCGCGCCATCATCCAGCGGCTCATCAAATTGTAGAAAGAGCGGCCGAATGGAATCATTGCGGCGAGAGTCGGTGATTTTGAGGCTGCGCATCGGCCCAGCACGATCAGCAATGTCAGGCCAGACGCCAATCGCATCCAACAGATTCACAGAGCCTGCGGCGAGCGCGGATGTGCGCACATTAGCGTCTCGCGCGCCGAAGACCGGATCAATCACGCCAATCCGCAAAGCGTCGCCAAATGTGGCGCGCAGCGCGAGGGCTGTTGAAAGCCCTGAAATACCCCCGCCTGCTACAAGAATGTCGAACACGCGCCGCTCCTGAAACCCGTGCGGCTTGATAGCACTTTGGAGCCAAGGGGTCATGCTTCTTTCACGCTGACTTGACGTGGAGCTCCTGTTGGATTCAGAAAGTCTTATGTCGCAAGCTTTGGCCGATCTTCTCACCCGCCTAGATCTCCAAGAGATCGAACCAGATGTTTTTTCTGGTACCAGCCCGGAGGCTGGTTTGGTGCGCGTTTTTGGCGGCCTTGTGGTCTCGCAAGCACTGATGGCCGTGAGCCGCACAGTGCCCGAGCGCCCACCCCATTCGCTGCATAGCTATTTTCTGCTGCCAGGCGACCCGACAAAACCCATCCGCTATGAAGTCGAGCGTTTGCGTGATGGCGGGAGCTTCTCGGCACGGCGCTGCGTAGCCAAGCAAGATGGCAGGACCATTTTCGCCTTAACGGCCTCCTTCCACGCGGTTGAGGACGGTCTCGATTACGCTCCGACCATGCCCGACGTACCACAACCCGAGACACTGCCCGATCTTGCTGGGCTGACTTCTGCTCTGGGCGACAAAATGCCGGAAGGCGTGCGGCGCTATCTGGAACGCGAGCGGCCGATTGATCTGCGTATTATCGACCTCAAACGTTTTGCTCCAAGACCAGCGGGAACGCCGCCCCGGACCGGTCAGCGGATCTGGATGCGCGCCAAAGGCTCGCTTCCCGACGACCCCGCCATGCATCGCGCGGTGCTGGCCTATCTCTCCGACATGACCCTTCTCGACGTGGCACTCGTCCCACACGACAGCTCAGTCTTCGACAAAAAGGTTCAAGCGGCGAGCCTCGACCACGCCATTTGGTTTCATCGGCCATTCCGCGCAGATGAATGGATGCTCTATGACGAAGAGGCACAGAGCACACAAAGCGCACGCGGCCTGTGCCGCGGGCGGCTTTTTTCGGCGTCGGGCGAGTTAATCGCGACCACGATGCAAGAAGGCCTGATCAGACCGAAGGCATCCTGACTCAATTGCTGCTATTTTGTGCATAGTGCTGAGGCTTATTGCACATTTATGCGCCAGCAGAATGCGGGTTCAGCTGCCCTTCCGCTGGCAGAGCCGATTCTGCCCGTGATTCCGGTCCGGAATCGTAAAATCCCACTTGGCACGCCGCTTGAATTGCAGATTGCCAGCATAGGTGTGTCTTCTCGCATCTAGGCCAGGATCAAGCCGGCAGGGAGCGTCACGTAACGGGACGCTGGTCGACGGCCAAGCAAGGAAACCGACATGAAAATTGTGATGGCTATTATCAAGCCGTTCAAGCTTGACGAGGTGCGCGATGCGCTCACCGCCGTCGGCGTGCACGGCCTCACAGTGACCGAGGTGAAAGGCTATGGCCGTCAGAAAGGTCACACGGAAATCTATCGCGGCGCTGAATATGCCGTGAGCTTCCTCCCCAAATTGAAGATCGAAGTGGCAATTGCCTCTGACCTCGTGGATCGCGTGGTAGAAGCCATTGTTTCAGCTGCTCGTACCGGCCAGATCGGTGACGGCAAGATCTTCGTCAGCTCGCTTGAACAAGCCATCCGGATTCGCACCGGCGAGAAGGACACGGACGCACTCTGACGTCCCCTCCACCCCTCAGGAGAACGAAATGAAATCCCTCTCAATGATTAAGTCTGCGGGTCTTGCGCTTGGCGCTGGCCTGACCTCGCTGGCCGTATCCGCCAGCGTTGCCCTCGCCCAGACCCCGGCCGCGCCGGTTCCCAATAAGGGCGATACGGCCTGGATGATCGTCGCAACCCTTCTGGTTCTGATGATGTCCATTCCGGGTCTTGCCTTGTTCTACGGCGGCCTTGTCCGTTCGAAGAACATGCTATCGGTCCTGAGCCAAGTCTTCATGATCGTGTCGCTTGTCTCGATCCTCTGGGTGACCTACGGCTATTCGCTGACCTTCACCAGCGGCGGCAGCTTGAACGATTATGTTGGCGGCCTGTCGAAGGCCTTCCTCATGGGCGTCACGCCGGAATCAACGGCGGCCACATTCTCGAATGGCGTTGTCATTCCTGAATATATCTACATGGCCTTCCAGATGACCTTCGCCTGCATCACGCCTGCGCTGATCGTTGGCGCCTTTGCTGAGCGCATCAAGTTCTCGGCTTTGCTGGTTTTCATCGTCCTCTGGGTCACGGTGATCTACTTCCCGATCGCACACATGGTTTGGTACTGGGGCGGCCCGGATGCCATCGGCGATGCTGCTAAGGCTGTGGCGGAAGCTGCTGACGAAGCTGCCAAGACCGCGGCTATGGCCAAGCTCGAAGAAGTTAAGGCTGATGCCGGCCTCATCTTCAAGTGGGGTGCTCTCGACTTCGCAGGCGGTACGGTCGTTCACATCAACGCCGGGATTGCAGGCCTCGTCGGCGCTCTGATGCTCGGCAAGCGCGTTGGTTATCCGCGTGAAGCGATGACCCCGCACTCGCTGACCATGACCATGATCGGCGCTTCGCTCTTGTGGGTGGGTTGGTTCGGCTTCAACGCTGGCTCTAACCTCGAAGCCAACGGTACGACGGCTCTTGCCTTCGTGAACACATTCGTCGCAGCAGCTGCAGCCGCTCTGGCTTGGTTGTTCGTCGAATGGGGTACGAAGGGCAAGCCCTCGCTGCTCGGCATGGTTTCGGGCGCGGTTGCTGGCCTCGTGGCAGTCACTCCGGCTTCCGGCTTCGCCGGTCCGATGGGCTCCATCGTCCTCGGTGCGGTTGCTGCCGTTGCCTGCTTCTTCTTCGTCGCTGTGGTGAAGAACAAGTTTGGCTACGACGACTCGCTCGACGTGTTCGGCATCCACTGCATAGGCGGCATCGTCGGCGCCATTGCAACTGGTATCCTGGTTGACCAGGGTCTCGGCGGCACAGGCATCCCTGACTATGAAGCCAAGCCCGGCGAACTCGCCATTGCGGCCTATGAACTCGCTCCGGCGGTCATGGCTCAGCTGAAGGCCGTTGGCCTGACACTGGTCTGGTCGGGTGTGGGTTCTGCGATCCTCTACAAGATCGTTGATCTGGTCATCGGTCTGCGTGTTCCGGTCGATGCCGAACGTGAAGGCCTCGATCTCGCTGAACACGGCGAACGCGCCTACAACCTCTGATCCGATCCGGATAAGAAACCAGCGGCGGCGCTCCCCAGCGCCGCCGTTTTCTTTTGAGAAGTCATCAAGTCAGCCGCAGGGTTAAACAGGCATTAACCTCGTCGGCCTAGCTTCGGATCCGATCTCTTTCTCGGGCCCGAAACGCCGTTCATGCGAACGACCACCTATTCAAATCATCAGCTTCTGCCGGAATCCGCGCGCGATTTTTTATCGCGCCGCGTGGCTGAATTCGTCGGTCTTTTGCTCATCGGCTTTTGTGCCCTGCTCGCAGTCGCTTTGATGACATGGTCTGTTCAAGACCCGAGCCTCAATCACGCGACATCAGCCCCAACGCGCAATCTGCTTGGGCCACCGGGCGCCATTATTGCAGACATTATCATGCAATTATTTGGGCTCGCTGCGGCAGTCCTTCTGGTGCCGATTGCTTGCTGGGGATGGCGGCTGACATCTCTGCGTCGTTTGGAGCGGCCTCTTCTGCGTATCCTTTTTTGGGTCGTAGGAAGCATCGCCATCACTGCGATTGTTGCGCTGTTTCCTGTCACTGAAAAGTGGCCTTTGCCGACAGGGCTTGGCGGCGTTTTGGGCGATGCCATTCTTTCGATGCCCAAGAAATTCGGACTGGATGGTGCGACTTCACAACTGATCGCGTCTATTTCATCCGGCGCAATTGCTCTCTTGTCGCTCATCATTTCTGCAGGCTTTGGTCTTTCAAAATCCTATCCGGACGCGACTGACGCTGAACCTGAAAATACATCTGAGCGTCGTATCATTGATGATGAAGAAGACAGCGCTGATGAGCCTGGCTTTGGTCTCGTATCCATCGGAGCTTTCATCCACGCCCTGATGAGTGTGAAGGCGGCTTTTGCACGACGTTTTGGTCGCAAGTCCGAACCTTCCATGCATCGGCTGAATGATGAAGAGCCTGCACTTCAACGTGGCGCAATGCAGCGCATGGAGCCGACGCTTGAGCCCACCATCAGCACGCGAACCTTGCGCCGTGATCCTGTTGATCTCGATGAAGTCGATTTTGACCAGCGACCAGCCAATACGCGCATTACGGCGCCAGCTCCGGCGATCAAAACCGGAAAACGCGCTTTGCGCGAAGCGCAGCCATCACTGCTCGGCAATAGCGACTATGAATTGCCGCCCCTTCTGCTCCTCGCTGAAGCCAAGAAACAGGCTGTCACCAAAATTTCCGAAGATGCGCTTGAGCAAAATGCACGTCTTCTTGAAGGTGTGCTTGATGATTTCGGTGTCAAAGGCGAAATCATCAATGTCCGCCCAGGCCCGGTGGTCACGCTTTACGAACTCGAGCCAGCACCAGGGATTAAATCCTCCCGCGTTATCGGGCTGGCAGACGATATTTCGCGTTCCATGTCGGCCATTTCTGCACGTGTGGCTGTTGTGCAGGGACGTAATGCAATTGGCATTGAACTGCCAAACCAGCGTCGTGAAACCGTCTATCTGCGCGAACTTCTCTCGTCCGAAGATTTCGAGAAGAACAAACATCGCCTTGCTATTGCTCTCGGCAAGACGATTGGCGGTGAGCCCGTCATTGTAGATCTCGCGCGCATGCCGCATTTGCTGGTTGCCGGGACCACGGGGTCCGGCAAATCGGTTGCCATCAACACAATGATCTTGTCGTTGCTCTACCGCCTGCGTCCGGAAGAATGCCGCTTGATCATGATTGATCCGAAAATGCTGGAATTGTCGATTTACGATGGCATTCCGCATTTGCTGACACCGGTTGTGACAGATCCGAAGAAAGCGGTCGTTGCTCTGAAATGGGCGGTCCGCGAAATGGAGGATCGCTACAAGAAAATGTCGAAAGTCGGTGTGCGCAACATCGACGGGTTCAATGCACGCGTGGCGGAAGCCGCTTCCAAAGGGCAAACAATCACGCGCACTGTGCAGACCGGATATGATCGCGAGACAGGTGAGGCCATCTACGAAAAAGAAGAGATGGATCTCTCACCACTCCCCTATATTGTGGTGATCGTCGACGAAATGGCCGACCTGATGATGGTCGCTGGCAAAGATATTGAAGGCGCCATCCAGCGCCTTGCACAAATGGCACGTGCCGCCGGTATTCACCTCATCATGGCAACGCAGCGTCCGTCTGTTGACGTGATCACCGGCACGATTAAAGCAAATTTCCCGACCCGCATTTCCTTCCAAGTCACGTCGAAAATCGACAGCCGCACGATCCTTGGCGAACAAGGAGCGGAACAATTGCTTGGCCAAGGCGATATGCTCTACATGGCCGGTGGTGGACGCATTTCGCGTGTTCATGGTCCCTTCGTTTCGGATAGCGAGGTGGAGAAAATTGTCTCGCATCTCAAAATGCAGGGCGTGCCGGAATATCTTGATGCCATTACCGCCGAAGATAATCTGGTGGGCGAAGATGCAGAGCCCGGCAGCATGGCTGCAGACGAATCGGGCGACCTCTATGATCGGGCGGTCAATATCGTCCTGCGTGATCGCAAATGTTCGACAAGCTACATCCAGCGCCGTCTGTCGGTGGGTTATAACAAGGCCGCTTCGCTGGTCGAACGAATGGAAGAAGAAGGGGTCGTTGGACCGGCCAATCACGCTGGCAAGCGTGAGATTCTGGTTGGCGGCGGGATTGATCGCGGCGCTTTCGACCCAGATTAAGCCGTCTCAGATTTGCCACGCCTGACCTTTAATCAAGCGATTCGTTTCAAACTGCGGACCCTTTCGATGATTCGACGCCTTTTGCCTGCCTTCACGGCCTGCCTGCTGAGCCTTTGTCCGGATGGGATCGCGCTGGCGCAGGGCGGCGCACCGCTCAATCTCGTGCCGCAGGCTCCAGCTAGCCAAGCCATTTCCAAGCAGGCTCCGGCTGCGGCCAAGCCGTCAATGGATGCCCCAACCGCTATTGCCAAAGCGAACCAATGGTTCAACGCCAATCTCACTATGGTCGCTGATTTCGTCCAACTCGGTGCAGACGGTAAGCGCACAGATGGAAAACTCTATGTCCAGCGTCCCGGCCGTCTGCGCTTTGAATATGCACGCCCTGCCACGCTCGAGATCATTGCGGATGGCACATCTGTCGCCGTGCGTGACCGCAAGCTTGCCACTCAAGATGTCTATTTTATCGGCCAGACTCCGCTCAAATTTTTGCTGAAAGAAAAGATCGACATAGCCAAGGATACACAAATCCTGGACGTGAAGGCCGATGAGCGCTCGGTTATGATCCTGATCGAGGATAAGGCCACATTTGGTGGCACATCTCGTATTCGTCTCGTCTTTGACACAGCAAATTTCAGCCTGCGACAATGGACTGTGACGGATCCGCAAGGTTATGAGACGCTCGTCTCACTCTCCAATCTTGAATTGGCGCAAAGGCCAGATCCGACGCTGTTCAAAATCAATTACGAGAAATTCAACTGAGGGTCCTTTTGGGATAAGTGCTCAGAAGGGTTGATCCGCGGGCAGGCTTTGTGTCACCTCCAATAAAAGTGAGGTGACCTTTGTCCTTGAAAATCGCCACTTGGAACATCAACTCCGTCCGCCTGCGCATGCCGATCGTGTTGCGCTATCTCGAATCACACGGGCCTGACGTTCTCTGTCTTCAAGAGACGAAATGTCGGGATAGCGAGTTTCCCTCGAGTGACCTTCGCGCGGCGGGCTATGAGCATCTCGCGATCAATGGCCAAAAGGGCTATCACGGGGTCGCCATTGTCTCCCGTATTCCCCTCGCAAAAATCGAAAAGCGCGAATTCTGTAAGATGGGTGATGCGCGGCATATTTCAGCAAGTTTTTCAGCTGGAAAACGCGATATCACAGTCCATAATTTTTATGTGCCCGCGGGCGGCGATATTGCTGATCGCGAACTCAATCCCAAATTCGGCCACAAGCTCGACTTCTTGGGCGAAATGGCGGACTGGATTCAGCAGGCCAAACTTGCAGACACCAATGCAATTTTAGTCGGCGATCTCAATATTGCCCCGCTTGAACATGATGTCTGGAGCCATAAAGCGCTTGTCAAAGTGGTGAGCCACACACCGATTGAAGTCGAGCGCTTGCAGAAAGTTTTTGATGCTGGCCCCTGGGTTGATGCTCTGCGCACAAAAGTCCCTGCAGATCAAAAACTCTATACTTGGTGGAGCTATCGCTCACCTGATTGGGAAACAGCGAATAAGGGACGCAGACTCGACCACATGTGGATCAGCCCTGATTTAAAGCCCGCCCTGAAAGAGCTCGATATTCTCAAAGAGGCACGCGGATGGGATCGCCCCTCCGATCATGTCCCTGTCATGATCTCACTGAAAGACTAAGTTAGATCGCGCGTTTAGCGAGATTGTCCGACAGCCCGACAAGGCGTGCTTCAAGCGCAGCTCTAATGCGGACAGCTGTTTTGGGATATTCTTTCAACACACGATGAAAAACGTGACGACCAATTTTCATCACGGTTGACGGTTCGCGCGCGATCACGGTCGCAGGCCGCTCTGTATTCGTGAAGAGCGCCATCTCACCAATCAGCGTGAAGGCGGAGATGACTTTTTGAGAGCCGGGACGGGCTGGATCTTCCAACTGGAAAGAGCCCGACAGAATGAAATAGCCCGCATCGGATGGCTCACCTTTGCGGAAAAGCACATCGCCCAGACGCAGGATTTTTGTTTCAGCCGAAAAGGCCAGAAGCCTCAAGGCTTCTGGTTCTATTTCTTGAAAGAGAGGCAGCCGCGCAAGATCGCGGACATCATCATCAAGCGCCATGTCATCCCGCTGATTTGTTACGGAACGAGCTTATAGCCTCCGGCATCCGTCACCAAGAGCTGAGCGTTCGATGGGTTCACTTCGATCTTCTGGCGCAAACGATAGATGTGCGTTTCCAGCGTATGCGTGGTGACGGCGGCATTATACCCCCACACCTCGCGCAAAAGGATATCACGCGTCACCACTTGCTGACCGGCACGATAGAGGAAACGCAAGATCGCGGTTTCCTTTTCAGTCAGACGGAGTTTTCCGCCCTTTTCAGTCGTGAGCAGCTTCGAGCCCGGCTTGAATGTGTAGTGGCCGATACGGAAGACAGCATCATCGCTGGCTTCATGCTGGCGCAAATGGGCGCGGATACGCGCCAAAAGCACGGCAAAGCGGAAGGGTTTTGTCACATAGTCATTGGCCCCTGATTCGAGGCCAACCACCGTGTCTTCGTCCGTATCATGGCCAGTCAGCATGATGACCGGGTTCTTGAAGCCGCTTTCGCGCATCTTCTTGACCGCTTCGCGGCCATCGAGATCGGGCAAGCCCACATCCATCAGAATGAGATCGGGCACATGCTCTTTCGCAGCCGCCATCGCCGCTTGGGCACAATCAGCCTGAATCACTAAAAATTCTGGATGAAAGGCCAATTGTTCGGCCAGCGCTGAACGCAGGTCATTGTCATCATCGGCAATCAAAATCTTCCGGACTTGGCTCATGCTATTTCCACCCCACACATGTCCAATGATGTATTACGAGAAGCAGGGACCTTCCAGATCAAGACGGGCCGGATAAGCTCAACACTATGTGTTCGACCAAAAAACTGAAACGGTTGGTAGTTCGCCCAAGTCGGGCGGGCGGCTCTCCAGCGGCCGCGCGGTTGCATATTGGCCCATTGGTGCTGCGGGCCGCCATTGGCAAAAATGGGCTGAGTAATCAGAAACGCGAAGGCGACAGAAAAACCCCCATCGGCACCTTTAATCTGAAGCGTGGTTTCTTCCGGGGAGACCGAATGCTGCGGATTTGCTGCACCCCCGGCCTATCTATGCTGCGCAGCAAAATGGGCTGGTGCGACCAGCCCGGGAGCAGGCTTTACAATCGTCCTGTGGCGGCAGGTCACCGCCTCTCCCATGAGCGACTATGGCGGGAGGACCATGTCTATGACGTGGTTTTCCCCACTAGTCACAATGAGAATCCGCGGGTTCAGGGGGCGGGCAGCGCAATTTTCTTCCACCTCACGCGCCCCGATTACGCGGGAACCGAGGGATGCATTGCTATTTCAGCTGCCGATATGCGGCGCCTGCTCCCCCGGTTGGGAAAAAACGTCAAACTGGTCGTTACGCGCTAGGGGCGGGGTCCGGATAATGGCGTGCGCCAAAAATGGCTGAACCCACACGCACATGCGTCGCCCCGAGCTGGATGCCCAATTCATAATCGGCGCTCATGCCCATGGACAGTTTGGCAAGTCCGTTGCGCTTCGCAATCAGGGACAGAAGAGCGAAATGAGGTGAGGCCTGATCATCAGCAGGGGGAATACACATCAGTCCGGTGACTTTAAGGCCAAGCTGATCGCGGCAGAGCGCGATGAAGCCGTCGGCCTCTTCCGGCAGAACTCCCGCTTTTTGCGGCTCACGCCCCGTATTGACCTCGATGAAGAGCTCAGGACTACGGCCGCATGACTGGATCTCTTTCGCCAAAGCCTCTGCCAGCTTGGGCCGATCCAGGGTTTCGATCACATCGAACAGGGCCAAGGCCTCGCGGACCTTATTGGTTTGAAGTGGCCCAATCAGATGCAATTCCAGATCGGGGAATCGTTCACGCAGCTCCGGCCATTTTTTCTGGGATTCCTGGACGCGGTTTTCACCAAAAACCCGCTCCCCCGCCTCCAATGCGGGCAGGATGTCTGAAGCCTGCTTGCCCTTGCTGACACAGACGAGCTGGACGGCGGCGGAAGCGCGGTCCGCATCATGGGCGGAGCGGTCCATACGGGCCCTCACCTCTTGCAGGGCGCCAGCAACATCTTTTGGTAGCTCACTCATCCCGAAATTCCTTTCGGCGCAGCATTTAACAGGGCCAAAGCGAAATGCCTACACAGCGCAGCAAAGATTGACCCCCGCTCGGAAATCATGCTCTTTGCCGAGCATTCGCGAAAGCCGCAGAGCCCTACTGGCTCGCCACCCAAGAGCATTGATCTTTTCATGACGTCCGAACGCTACAACCCGCGCGAAGCGGAAGGAAAATGGCAGAAGAAATGGGCGGAGCGGAACACGTTCCAAACCGATAATGCCGACCCGCGCCCCAAATATTATGTGTTGGAAATGTTTCCCTATCCGTCGGGGCGCATCCACATGGGTCACGTCCGCAATTACGCCATGGGCGACGTCGTCGCTCGCTATAAGCGCGCACGCGGGTTCAATGTTTTGCACCCGATGGGTTGGGACGCCTTCGGCATGCCGGCCGAAAATGCCGCCATGCAGAACAAGAGCCATCCGGCCAAATGGACTTACGACAATATCGCGACCATGCGTGGTCAGCTGAAGTCAATGGGCCTTTCACTGGATTGGTCGCGCGAGATCGCCACTTGCGATCCGACTTATTACAAGCACCAGCAGCGCCTTTTTCTGGATTTTCTGAAAGCGGGTCTCGTCACGCGCAAAAAGTCCAAGGTCAATTGGGATCCCGTTGATCAGACGGTGCTCGCCAATGAACAGGTGATTGATGGACGCGGCTGGCGATCCGGCGCGCTCATCGAACAGCGCGAGCTGACACAGTGGTTTTTGAAAATCACCGATTTTGCACAAGACCTGACTGACTCGCTCGATGATCTGCAACGCTGGCCAGAAAAAGTCCGGCTGATGCAGAAGAATTGGATCGGGCGATCTGAGGGTCTGCGCGTTCGCTTTGCGCTCGAGAAAAATGCGATCACGAAGGATTCGACGGTCGAAGTTTATACGACGCGTCCTGACACTTTGTTTGGTGCAAAATTTCTGGCGCTTTCTGCCGACCACCCGCTCGCCATTGAAGGTGGAAAGACCGACCCAAAAATCCAAGCCTTCATCGAAGAATGTCGCCGCATGGGGACATCTGTCGCGACGCTGGAAACGGCTGAAAAGAAGGGTGTCGATACAGGTCTGCGCGTGCAGCATCCGTTTGATCCCGCATGGCAGATCCCTGTCTGGATCGCCAATTTCGTGCTGATGGATTATGGCACGGGCGCGATCTTCGGCTGTCCGGCGCATGACCAGCGCGACCTAGATTTTGCGCGCACCTATCAATTGGGTGCCACGCCTGTCGTCTGTCCCGCAGGACAAAATGCAGCCGAGTTTGAAATCGGTGCGACCGCCTATGACGGCGAAGGCAGCATGATCAATTCGCGTTTCCTTGATGGCATGGAAATCCCTGCTGCAAAGGAAGAAGTCACGAGTCGTCTTGAAAAGATAATGATCGACGGCAAGCCGCAAGGCGAGCGGCAAGTCAATTTCAAGTTGCGCGATTGGGGCATTTCACGCCAGCGCTATTGGGGCTGCCCGATCCCCGTCATCCATTGCGATGATTGCGGAACGCTGCCTGTTCCCGTTGCCGATCTTCCGGTCAAGCTGCCGGAAGATGTGACATTTGATAAGCCGGGCAATCCGCTAGACCATCATCCGACATGGAAACATGTTCAATGTCCGCAATGCGCAAAAGCGGCACGCCGTGAAACCGACACGATGGATACATTCGTCGATTCATCCTGGTATTATGCGCGCTTCACGGACCCGCATTCGACCGACCATCCCACAACCAAGGCAGCTGATCATTGGTTGCCGGTTGATCAATATATTGGCGGCATCGAGCACGCTATTTTGCATCTGCTCTATTCGCGCTTCTTTGCCCGCGCCATGAAGGCCACCGGTCATTTGAATGTGAAAGAGCCTTTCGCGGGTCTCTTCACGCAGGGCATGGTCGTGCACGAGACCTATCGCGGAGCGGATGGCACGTGGCGTACACCGGGTGAAATCCGCATTGATGCGACACCGGACGGTCGTAAGGCCTTTTCGCTTTCCGATGGTTCGCCGGTTGAAATTGGCGCCATCGAAAAAATGTCGAAGTCGAAGCGTAACACGGTCGACCCCGATGAAATCATCGGCGGTTATGGTGCGGATACCGCGCGCTGGTTCATGCTGTCTGACTCCCCGCCCGACCGTGATGTGATCTGGAGCGAAGAGGGCGTGCAAGGCGCGTCCCGTTACGTGCAACAAATCTGGCGCCTGGTTCATGAAATGCGCGAATTGTCGGAAGGTGCCGCTATGCCCGGCGGCTCTCTGGACGAGCGCGCGACAGCGGTTCGCAAAATTGTCCATGGACATCTGATGAAAGTGGAGGAGCATATCGAGCGCCTGCGCTTCAACACGGCCATTGCTGAAATTCGCAAAATGACCAATGCGCTGTCGGCCTCGATTGCCGCGATCACGTCGCCCGATCAGATCAATGCGGACCTGCGTCAGGCCTATCGCGAAGCGCTGGACGTCATGATCCAGATGTTCGCCCCAATGATGCCGCATCTGGCCGAAGAATGCTGGGCGGCCGCAGGCCATGACAATTTGGTCTCTGAAGCCGCATGGCCAGAACTCGATCGTGCCTTGGCGGCTGACGACAGGATTGTTATACCTGTGCAGGTCAACGGCAAGAAACGCGCAGAACTCGAAATCGAACATGATGCCGATGCGGCGCGCGTGGAAGCTGAGGCGCTCCAGCTGGAAGCGGTGGCCCGTGAACTCAACGGACGGACCCCGAAGAAAGTGATCATCGTTCCGAAAAGGATCGTCAATGTCGTGGTCTGACCGCCTGAGCCGCTTCGGCCTCGTTTGCGCCCTGATCCTTCCTGTTATGGGCTGCTTCAAGCCCATGTATGGCGGCGTGGAAGGGGCAGCCCTTCAAAATGAATTGCAGGCGATTGCCATCGATCCGATTCCGGACCGGACCGGCCACTATCTGACCAATGAGCTGCGCTTTCTGCTGAATGGTACAGGCTCGGAAGTGCAACCGAAGTATCGGTTGCAGATCACCCTGCGTGAGCGTGTGCAAGCCTCTCTGGTTGATTCAACAAGCCAGCGCGCCTCTGCGGGTTCGATCATTATTGATGCGGATTATAAATTGATCACAGCGCAAGGCGGAAAGCCTGTGGCTCGAGGCGTGGCCTTTACCTTTGCCTCTTATGATCGCAGCAGCCAGCGTTTTGCCAATATTCGCGCTGCGCGCGATGCGGAGATCCGCGACGCGCGGGTTCTCGCGGAACAGATCAAGACGCGCCTCGCGGCTGATTTGGCACGCTGACGTGGTTGCGGTTCGCCATTGGGAGGCTGACAAGCTTCTGGCGAAGCCTCAATCGCATCTAGCTTTTTATCTCTTCTTTGGTGCCGATACGGGCCTCGTCAATGAGCGTCTGCGCCATGTTCTGCGCCAATCCATCGATGATCCGAATGATGCCTTTCAACTGGTTCGCATCGACGGAGATGAGCTCTCCAGCGAAACAGGTCGGCTTGCAGATGAGTGCAATACGATCGGGCTTTTCGGCGGCCGGCGTGCCATCTGGGTGAAGGCCGGATCGCGCAACATCGTTCCGGCCATTGAGGCCGTGATGGACATGGAGCTGAAAGATACGGTTGTGCTCGTTGAGGCGGGCGCGCTCAAGCGTGACTCGGCTCTGCGCAAACTGTTTGAAAAAGAACGTCATGCCGCAGCTATCGAATGTTCGCATGATAGTCCAGAACAATTACGCGCACTGATCACAGAAAATACCCGTCAATCTGGGCTTTCTATTGATCGCGAGACTGTTGAACTGCTCGCCCATTCGCTCGGTGCTGATCGCCTGACAACTCGTCTCGAGTTGGAAAAATTACTGCTCTACAAACATGGCCTGCAAGAAATCACGGGCGCAGATATTGAAGCTGTGATCGCTGATGCCTCCGCTTTGAATTTGGATGCGGCGCTCAATGCAGCCTTTTCAGGCCGCCTGGATCTTGTTGACGAAACTGTCGCGCAAGCTCTTGCTGCGGGAAATGATGCGGGCATGTTGATCGGCATGGCTTCGCGCTATGCGGTCATGCTGCATCGGGCACGGCTCGATGTGGAACGTGGCGTTCCGCGTGACGCAGCCCTGGAGAAGGCCACACGTAAGGCTTTCATGTTTCCACGCAAAGATGCCTTGGCGATGCAATTTGATCGCTGGTCAACAGCCGCGCTGGCACGTGCCATTGAAATTCTGGGTGCTGCGCTCAGCGATACGCGCAAAGACTCGCGCCTGGCAGAACCCATCGCCATACGCGCATTTTGGACGATTGCCAGTGCCGCGCGACGCGCGCGGCCTTAGGACTTCAAGCGCTGACAGAGAGCGTCGAGCTGCTCCAGTGATGAATAGTGAATCGTCAGAGAACCCGCCTCGCCCTGATGTGCGATCTCTACATTCATGCCAAGTACATCATTCAAAGCTTTTTCAAGCGCGCGCGTATCCGCATCTTTCGGCGGCTTCGGCTTGAGACTGTCGGCGCTTTTCTTGCCCAACGGACCGGATGATTTGTTTGGTTCTGCTGCAAGCTTTTCAACATCACGAACGGTGAGGCCTTCGGCAATGATCCGTTTCGCAACCGATTCGGCATTTTCCATGCCGAGAAGAGCGCGCGCATGTCCCGCTGAGAGCAGTCCGTCGCGCAACATCTGCCGCACGGAATCGGGCAGTTTCAAAAGACGCAGTGTATTGGCAATGTGGCTACGACTCTTGCCAATAATCTTGGCCAGATCAGATTGCGAATAGCTGTATTCCGTCGCCAACTGCTCATAGCCCAAAGCTTCTTCAATCGCATTCAGGTCGCTGCGCTGGACGTTTTCGATAATGGCGATTTCGAGTGCCTGCTTGTCATCGGCTTCGATGATGACAACCGGCACATCATGAATGCCCGCCTTCTGGGCCGCACGCCAACGGCGTTCGCCGGCGATGATTTCATAAGCATCGGCTACGCGCGGATTAGGACGGACAACGAGTGGCTGGATCACACCCTTTTCGCGGATCGAATCTGCCAACTCGGCCAAATTCTCATCATCAAAGCTGCGGCGCGGATTGCGCGGGCTTGGCCGGATGAATTCAATCGGAATGCGCTTCTGTCCGGTAGCTGGTGCGCGCACCGATGGTTCCGGAGCCGAATCGCCGATGAGCGCCGCTAAACCGCGGCCAAGACGCGGACGTGATTCCTCTGCCATGTGAGGCCCTTTCTAAATTATCAGGCGGCGCGCAGGCGACGTTCGCGCTGGATCACTTCAGAGGCCAGCTTCAAATAGGCTTGGCTTCCGGTGCATTTCAAATCGTAGAGCAGCACCGGCTTTCCATACGACGGCGCCTCCGAAACGCGCACGTTGCGCGGGATCACCGTCTCATAGACTTTCTCGCCCATGAATTGACGCACATCCTGAACAACCTGCGTTGCAAGATTATTGCGCGGGTCGAACATGGTCAGGACAACACCATGAATGGTCAGGCTCGGGTTTAGTGTTTTCTTGACCTGCTCAACTGTCGAGAGAAGCTGAGAGAGACCCTCAAGCGCAAAGAATTCGCACTGAAGCGGCACGAGAACTGAGTCGGACGCCGCTAAAGCATTGATTGTTAATAGGTTTAGGGATGGCGGGCAGTCCAGCAAGACATAGGTGAAGCGCTCTTCACCACCAATCGTTGCCGCTAATTCGCGAATGGCGGTGCGCATTTTGAACGCGCGATCCTTATCGCCTGCAATTTCGAGTTCAACACCCAAAAGATCCAAGGTTGAGGGCGCCACCCAAAGACGAGGAACGGCGGTCGCTTGAATGACATCCGCAATGCGGCGCTCACCGGTCATCACATCATAAGTGGAGCGGTCGCGGCTCTTACGATCGATGCCAAGACCCGTCGAGGCATTGCCCTGTGGATCCAAATCGATGATCAGGACTTTCTCGCCAATAGCCGCCAAAGCGGTGCCGAGATTGATCGTCGTGGTCGTCTTGCCAACGCCGCCTTTTTGGTTCGCTAGAACCAAAACCCGCATTTCCGGAGTACTCACGACTGATCTCCATTCGAAGGGTCTCGTTTTGTCACGAGAACAAGCGCCCCATCGGATTGACTAATACTGGGGCGTAGGTCGAGGTTGAACCTACTATCCCTTGTGAGATTGGTCAATTCTTCTAGGTGACCTTTCCCTTTCGGAAAGACCCCAATAGTCCCCTTTTCCAACAGGGGAAATGACCAAGCGACGAGCTGGTCCATATCAGCGAGAGCTCGGGCGCTCACGGCTTCGATACCGGTCAGATCACCCGCGACATCTTCAATGCGTGCATGATGGACCGTCGTGCGCAGACCTGTTTCACGTGAAACAGCCCTCAGGAAAGCGCATTTCCGGCCATCTGACTCTACGAGATGCACATGGGCATCCGGTTCGTCAGCGAGGAGAATAGCTGTGACAAGGCCGGGAAATCCGCCGCCAGAACCCAAATCGACCCAAAGCTTGACCTTTGGCAGGACGCGTTGAACCTGAGCAGAATCGAGCAGATGCCGGACCCACAGATCGTTCAGAGCGGATGCGGAGACGAGGTTTTTGACGTTCGACCATTTGCGCACCAGCGCCTCATAGGCCGCCAATCGTTCGAGATCGGTAGCTTTGAGACCCAGGGCAGCCGTAAGCCTCTCGCGTTCACTCATGCCTGTACGGCCTTCGCGCGGGCTTTTTGGCGCCGTCTCAGAGCCACCGCCAAGAGCGTGATTGCCACAGGGGTGACACCTTCGACCCGGGAGGCCTGTCCGAGTGTCTCGGGGCGGATCGCCGTCAGGCGGGCTTTGATCTCGTTCGAGAGCCCGTCAACGCTGTTAAATTCGAAATCAGACGGGATCGCCACCCCTTCATCGCGACGAGCCGCGGCAATATCGGCTGTCTGCCGGTCGAGATAGACGGCATATTTGGCTTCAATCTCGATCTGCTCGGCGGTCCGGCGGTCGATTTCCGCCAAGCCCTGCCAGCCTTCAGCCAGACGGGCAAAGGTCATATCGGGATAGGCCAGAATATCGAAAGCGCTACGGCGGACGCCGTCTTTATTGACGTTCAACCCGACATCGGCCGCCTGCTTGGGCGTCACAAAGATTTCCGACAGAGCAGCCTTGGCCTTTGCCAGCTTTTCCATCTTGCGCGTGTAGAAACTCTGACGGAAGAAACCCACGCAGCCGATATCAATGCCGATGGGGGTCAGTCTCTGGTCGGCATTATCGGCCCGCAGAGAGAGGCGATATTCAGCGCGGGATGTGAACATGCGATAGGGCTCGGTAACCCCACGGGTAACGAGGTCATCGATCATGACGCCGATATAGGACGTGTCTCGGCCGAAGGTGACGGGCCCCTTCCCTGCTGCGCGGCGCGCGGCATTGAGGCCGGCGACCAAACCTTGTGCCCCCGCCTCTTCATAGCCAGTGCTACCGTTGATCTGTCCGGCGAGGAAAAGCCCCTGGAGATGCTTGGTCTCAAGCGAGGCTTTCAGCCCGCGCGGGTCAAGAAAATCATATTCAATGGCATAGCCCGTCCGGAAGATCTCGACATTCTCTAGGCCCGGCATAGTCCTGATGAACGCCGTCTGTACATCGGTGGGCAGGGATGACGAAATGCCGTTCGGATAGACCGTCGGATCATCGAGCCCCTCTGGTTCGAGGAAAACCTGATGGCTTTCCCGATCCGCAAAGCGGGCGATTTTATCTTCAATCGACGGGCAATACCGCGGCCCACGGCCCGTAATTGCGCCAGAATGAATAGCGGCACGGTGCAAATTATCCTGAATGATCTTGTGCCCGGCGAGTGTCGTGCGCGTGATGAAGCAGGATACTTGCGGCTGTTTGATCCCCGCCGAGAGGTAGGAAAAAGGTTCCGGATCCGAATCGGCATGTTGTTCTTCGAGAACAGACCAATTGATCGTCCGACCGTCGAGACGCGCGGGTGTTCCCGTCTTCAGGCGGCCCAGTTGAAACCCATGCTTTAGAAGGGAATCGGAAAGGCGGTTAGAGGGCTCATCACCAAATCGGCCGGCTGCAATTCGCTCCTCGCCGATATGAATCATGCCCTTGAGGAAGGTTCCAGTGGTGATCACCACCGAGACGGTTCCGAATCGACCGGCTGAAGTCTCCAGTCCGGTGACCCCATTCTCATCGGCAAGAAGCTCCAGAGCCTCCGCCTCGATGATCGTCAAATTGGGATAGTCCCGCAGCTCGGCTTGCATGGCGAGGCGGTAGAGCTTGCGATCAGCCTGCGCGCGGGGACCACGAACCGCTGCGCCCTTCGAGCGGTTCAACATGCGGAATTGAATCCCCGCATCATCGGCGATGCGGCCCATCAGGCCGTCAAGCGCGTCGATCTCGCGGACGAGATGCCCCTTCCCCAAGCCGCCGATGGCGGGGTTACAAGACATGATGCCGATTGTCTCGGCCTTCTGTGTGACCAGAGCCGTATTCGCGCCCATACGCGCGGCGGCCGCGGCGGCCTCGCAGCCCGCGTGCCCGCCACCGATGACAATCACATCGAAGGAACGATCCATTCTTACGCTCTGTTTCAAACCGCTTCCGAATCGGGGTTGTTTCACGTGAAACAAAACCGGCCAGATCGCGTGTCACTTGCCCATGCAGAACCGGGAGAAGATCGAGCCAAGGATATCCTCGACACCTATCCGACCCATCAATGCTTCCAGATCTCCGGCAACCCGCCGCAGGTCTTCAGCAACCAATTCCAAGGCTTGATCCTGATGTGACATGGCTTTTTGCAAATGTCGAGCAGCTGACTCGATGCAGGCCTTTTGCCGCAGATTCGTGATTAACGGCGGCTCGCCAGAGAGGCTGTCTGCGGCCTTTTCAGCCAGCAACGACATCAAAGTTTCAAGACCAAATCCGGATTTGACTGAAATACCAAGGTCCGCCCAGGCAGGCAGATCGGAAACCAGATCCATTTTTGTGGCAAGTATGACCACCGAAGCATCGCAAGTTTCCGGCGTGCAGGAAGGGCTCGCGACATCCTCAAGCCACAGCACAAGGTCAGCTTTGTGAAGCTCCTGGCGTGTCCGCTCAACCCCTATAGCCTCGACGGGGTCACTCGTGGCCCTGAGACCTGCGGTGTCGGCCACGATCACAGAATATCCACCCAGATCGAATTCGACTTCGATCACGTCCCGCGTGGTGCCTGCATGCTCAGAGACAATGGCGACGTCCCTCCGAACGAGCGTGTTCATCAGCGAGGACTTGCCAGCATTCGGATGCCCTGCCAGCGCGATACGGAACCCTGAGCGGATCCGTTCGCCACGCTCTGCATCTGCGAGAGCTTGCTTCAAAGACTTCTCAAGCTCGCTCAAGATCCGGTGAACCTGCGGCAGGACGGCAGACGGTGCCTCGCCCTCATCGGCGAAATCAATCTCTGCCTCGAGCAAAGAAAAAGCATCGAGCAACTCATCGCGCCAATTAGAAGCCTGATCAGCCAGATGGCCGCCCGCTTGCGACAGGGCTTGCTTGCGTTGCGCTTCCGTTCGCGCATCGATGAGATCAGCAATCCCCTCGACCGAGGTCAGTGGTAATTTGTCATTTTCAAAAGCGCGGCGGATGAATTCACCCGGCTCCGCCAATCGGCAGCCCTCTTCAGCTTGAAGCGCAGCGAAAAGGCGCGCAACCCCAGCGCGACTGCCATGTATCTGAAATTCAAGGCAATCTTCGCCAGTAAAACTCCCGGGCCCCTCAAAGAAGAGAACAAGCCCAGTGTCGATGAGCTCATGGTTTTGCGGATCACGAATAGACTTATAAGCGGCATGCCGCACTGCAACATGGCTGCCGCAAAAACGCTCACCAATTCGTCTTGATTGAGAACCAGAGACGCGGACGACTGCCACGCCACATCCCAAAGACCCACTCGCCAAAGCAAAGATCGTGTCCTGCATGAGGCCCCGCGAGACGGACGAAAGCGAGGCGAAGAACGCCCCGCTCTTGTTTCGCCGACTTAGGTGTTCATCGATTCGAAGAAGCTAGCATTGCCCTTCGGTGTTTCACGCAACTTGCCGAGCAAGAACTCGATTGCGTCGACCGTCCCCATCGGATTGAGGATGCGGCGCAGGACATACATTTTCTTGAGAATGTCTGCCGGCACCAGCAGGTCTTCCTTACGTGTACCCGAACGCGTGATGTCAAGCGCCGGAAAGGTCCGCTTATCCGCCACCTTACGGTCAAGTATAATTTCCGAATTACCCGTGCCTTTGAATTCTTCAAAGATCACTTCATCCATACGCGAACCCGTGTCGATCAAAGCCGTCGCAATAATGGTCAGCGAGCCGCCTTCTTCTATGTTACGTGCCGCGCCGAAAAAGCGCTTCGGGCGCTGCAAAGCATTTGCATCAACACCGCCGGTAAGAACCTTACCCGATGACGGCACAACCGTATTGTACGCGCGACCCAGACGCGTGATCGAGTCGAGAAGGATCACAACGTCACGGCCATGCTCAACGAGACGCTTGGCTTTCTCGATAACCATTTCAGCGACTTGCACGTGGCGCACAGCCGGCTCGTCGAAGGTAGAGGAAACAACCTCACCTTTTACGGAGCGCTGCATATCAGTCACTTCTTCCGGACGCTCGTCGATCAGCAAAACGATCAAATAACATTCGGGATGATTGGCTGTGACGGACTGCGCGATATTTTGCAGCAAAACCGTTTTACCGGTGCGCGGCGGCGCGACGATCAAAGCGCGCTGGCCCTTGCCAATCGGGGATACAATATCAATGATACGCGAGGACAAATCCTTGCGCGTCGGATCATCGATTTCGAGGCGCAAACGCTCATCCGGATAGAGCGGAGTCAAATTATCGAAGTGCACTTTGTGGCGCACTTTTTCTGGGTCTTCAAAATTAATCGTATTGACCTTCAGAAGAGCAAAGTAACGCTCGCCTTCTTTGGGACTGCGGATCAAACCTTCGACCGTGTCGCCGGTACGCAGACCAAAGCGACGGATCTGCGAGGGCGAGACATAAATGTCATCAGGACCCGCAAGATAATTTGCATCGGGCGAACGCAAGAAGCCAAAACCGTCCTGCAAAACTTCGACAACACCTTCGCCAACGATCTCAATTTCGCGGCTCGCGAGCTGCTTCAAAATCGCAAACATCAATTCCTGCTTGCGCATGATCGATGCATTTTCGACCTCATGCTCTTCGGCAAAGGCGAGCAATTCGGTCGGCGATTTACGCTTGAGATCTTGAAGCTTGATTTCCCGCATGGGGGATAGTCCTTGCAATAGAGCTCGCGGTGGTCCGGCGAGCGAAACAGGATCAATGAGAAGGCGTCGGTCAGGCGTGTGAGATCAAACGAGCCTGAGAAAACCGCGCCTTTTGAGGAGGGAATTGAGACCTAGCTGAAAACCGAAGGGGGATCAAGCAAACCCATAAAGGCGAGAAGCTGCGCCTTAAGCGAAAGGTTTCAAAATCACGAGACCAACAATGACAATCATCAGCAAAGTCGGGACTTCATTCAAAACGCGGAAATAGCGCGAGGATTTCTGGTTGGTCCCAGCAGCAAGGCGCCGCCGCAAGCCGCCAAGAAAACCATGGACGCCCGACATAGCCACGACCAAAGCCAATTTGGACAAAAACCAGATATCCAACCAATAGACCTGCGTGGCCGCCATATGCAGGCCTGTCAGCCAAGCCACAATCATCGCCGGGGTCATAATGTAACGGTAAAGCCGCCATTCCATGACTTCGAACAGGCGAGCGGGCTCAGATCCGTGTCCAACATCAGCGTGATAGACGAAGAGGCGCGGCAAATAGAGCAGCCCCGCCATCCAAGAAATAATTGCCAGAATGTGGAGCGTCTTGATCCAGAGATAGATCATTAAGCGCCCCTAACCCGCGCCACCAGCTGCTCAACATGCGCAATGGGCGTCTCTGGAAGAATGCCATGACCAAGGTTGAAAACGTAAGGCTTGCCATCAAAGGCTTTTTTGATCCGGTCGACAGATTCATCCAGAGCGCGCCCGCCCGCGATCAAAGCAAATGGGTCAAGATTGCCTTGGACTGTCTTCTTTGACTGGACTTCGCGCGCCACCCAATTCACATCAGCGGATGTGTCCAAGCTCAAAGCATTGATACCCGGATGGCTGGTAAAGGCTTCTAAATGGCTCCCAACGCCTCTTGGGAAGGCGATGATACGCGCATGAGGGACACGGGCCTTAAGGCCCTCTACGATGGCTAGAATGGGCTTTAAGCACCACTTCTCGAATTCATTTTGCGGCAGAACACCAGCCCAAGAATCGAAAATCTGGACGGATTCAACACCGGCTGCGAACTGGCGTTCCAAATAATCAATCGAACCACGCACCAAAAGATCAATAAGGTGCTGAAAAACTAAAGGATTCTGGTACGCAAACAGCCGTGCCGGTTTCTGGTCGGGCGTCCCTTTCCCGGCAATCATATAGCTGGCGACGGTCCAGGGCGCGCCACAAAAGCCGATCAGCGACGTCTCTGAGGGGAGTGCCCCTTTAATCAACTGGATAGCTTCGAAAACTGGGCTAAGCTTTTCGAGATCAATCTCTTCCTTGAGTGCCGCAAGACCCGCTGCATCGCTAATCGGGGGCAAACGCGGGCCTTCGCCCTGCTCAAAGGAAACTTTTTGGCCGAAAGCATCTGGAACAACGAGAATATCGCTAAACAGGATCGCAGCATCAAAACCAAAACGCCGAATAGGCTGAAGGGTCGCTTCAGTCGCAAGCTTTGGCGAATAGCAAAAGTCGAGAAAAGTCGGAACTGAGGCTCGGATCTCCCGATATTCGGGAAGATACCGGCCGGCCTGACGCATCATCCAAAGAGGGGGAATTTTGTTGGATTGCCCATCCAAAGCCTGGATGAAGAGCTTCTGATCTGGATGCTGAGCCACGTCGTGTCTTTTCCCTAAAAGAATCCCTTAAAGATCTTTCGATCTTCTTTTTCTTCTTATTGAGCCCCGGAAAGCCGTGCTGCTTGAGCATGCACAGGCCCAAATAGACTTGTCCACCTGTCCACATGGATTAACAACTCGGCTGTCAATTGTGGATAGCTTAATAAAGTCTTAACGATTCCAGCGGGTCAGGCCAAGTAAATCTGTGAGAGAAAAACACCCTCTCACCATGACTCACAAATTTCAGCCTTCGGCTTCCTTTCCCCTCCACCATGTTTTTAATGTTGAAGGAAAATCGGGGCAGTGAGAGGTATGTTTCACGCTGGCGCTCAAAAACGCCCCTTTGTCCCTTTCCGTCTCCAGTTATACAGGGGCATGTGGACAGCTCTGACCTTGTGGATCGCTCGTGGGCCGTAATTATTTTCATCTTCATCTGGTCTCAGATGCGACCGGCGAAACCCTGATTGCTGTAAGCCGAGCTGTCACGGCCCAGTTTCAGGGCGTTTCGTCGATCGAACATGTTTATCCCTTGATCCGGACACGCGCGCAGTTGGATCGCGCAATTGCCGAGATTGAATCAGCGCCAGGCATTGTTCTATTCACACTTGTCGACCCGGAACTATCCTCAGATCTGGTGAATGCTTGTCGTGAATGTGGGAGCCCATGCCTATCAGTACTTGAACCGATTTTTGGCATGTTCCAATCTTATCTTGGGACAGCTCAAACATCGCGGCCGGGCGCTCAGCATATGTTGAATTCGGAATATTTCCGACGGATCGACGCGCTGAATTTCACCATGATGCATGACGATGGTCAGCAGGTCGAAAATCTCGAAGATGCAGATGTCCTCCTCCTTGGAGTGAGCCGCACCTCGAAAACACCGACAAGTATTTATCTCGCCAATCGCGGAATCAAGACGGCGAACATCCCACTTGTGCCCGGAGTGGCGCTGCCAGCCTTTGTAGAAAAATTGAAAAGACCCCTGATTGTTGGGCTTATCGCGTCACCGGAGCGCATCGTCCAAATCCGTCAGAATCGATTGCTCGCGTTGAATGCGGATCAAGAAAGTCCTTATGTGGACCGCATGGCTGTTGCGGCAGAGATAGCTCATTCCAAAAGGCTTTTTGCCGAACGCGGATGGTCCATGATTGATGTGACGCGTCGCTCCATTGAAGAGACGGCTGCAGCAATCCTCGATCTCTACAAAGAGCATCGCCTCAAATTTATTGCGCAAGGGTGAGGCGTGACAAAGTCTCTTTGGCGTAATGATCGTCCGCTCCTGCTCGCCTCAACCAGCAAAACGCGGTTGAAGCTTCTGCAAGATATTTCGCTCCCCGTCGAAACTCAGGGTGCAGATGTCGACGAGCGCAGCATCGAAACAGGCTTACAAAAAGACGGCGCTGATCCTGTACAGGTCGCGCTGGCCTTAGCGCGCGCCAAGGCTTCCGATGTCGCACAGAAAAATCCGGGTCGCTGGATTGTCGGCGCAGATCAAACTTTGGCTTTGGGCGTTGATCAATTTCATAAACCTTCGTCGATAGAGGGCGCGCGCAACCATTTGCAGCGCCTACGCGGCAAGACGCACCAGCTCCATTCTGCCATCGTATGTATGAGCGGAGGCCGGGAGGTTTTTGCCCATGTCGAAACCGCCCATTTGACCATGCGTAATTTCGGGGATGATTTTCTCGAAGCCTATCTGGCGGCAGCCGGATCGGCCGTGATGCAAAGTGTCGGGGCCTATCAGCTGGAGGGGCTTGGTATCCACCTATTTGATAAGGTCGAGGGGGATCACAGCACGATCCTCGGTCTGCCCCTTTTGCCTCTGCTCGCCTTTTTCCGGCAAGCAGGCCTTGTGGAGGCATAAATTGATGCGGATCATCGGCCTGACAGGTTCCATCGGCATGGGGAAATCCGCGACCGCCGGGATTTTCCGGTCCTTGGGCGTGCCGGTTCACGATTCGGATCGGGCGGTTCACGAAATTTACGCCGGGTCGGCCTCCGCTTTGGTCGCGGCCGCCTTTCCAGCCGCTGCAGGACCGGATGGGATTGATCGGCGCAAGCTTGGGGATTTGGTCCTCAACAATCCAGCGGAGATGAAAAAGCTCGAAGCGCTCGTGCACCCTTTGGTTGCTGCGCATCGGCAAGCATTTCTGGAAAAGGCCCGCGCCCAGGGCGCAGGCCTGGCAGTTTGCGATGTCCCCCTGCTTTTCGAGACAGGCCTTGATCGCGATATGGATGCCATTGTCGTCGTGTCAGCGCCTTTTCAATTGCAAAAGGCCCGTGTCTTGGCGCGTCCGGGAATGACTGAGGCGCGCTTCAATGCCATTTTGCAAAAACAATGGCCGGATGAGAACAAACGTCGTCACGCTCATATGGTGATCGATACGTCACGGAGCCTCGAAGATGCGCGCCGTCAGATCACAACTTTGCTGCGCGCTTTGGTTTAACAGTCCAGGCTCAACCGGAAGTGCAAAATGCGGCAGATCATTCTCGATACTGAAACGACAGGTCTTGATCCGGCAACGGGTGATCGTCTTGTCGAAATTGCTTGTGTCGAGACGATCAACACCGTTCCAAGCGGCGAAAATTTTCACGTCTATATTGATCCGCAGCGTGATGTGCCGGATGAGGCTTTTCGTATTCACGGCCTGTCGACAGATTTTTTGAAGGGCAAGCCGCTCTTTGATCAAGTGGCGGATGATTTCCTCGCCTTCATCAGTGATGCACCGCTTGTGATTCACAATGCTGAATTTGACATGCGCTTTATCAATTCTGAATTGCAGCGCTCCGGACGCGTGCCGATCCCGATGGATCGCGTCATCGACACATTGGCGATGGCGCGCCGGAAACATCCGGGATCACCGGCTTCTCTGGATGCTTTGTGTTCGCGTTACCGCATCGACAATTCACGACGCGTCAAACACGGCGCCTTGCTTGATGCCGAGCTTCTAGCCGAAGTCTATGCGGAATTGAGCGGCGGACGGCAGTCGGCTATGGTGCTCGCGTCTGAAATCAAAGTTGCGCAGCAGATAGAGGCCGTCGAAGCACGACCGCGCTCACAGCCTCTCACGTCTTTGATTGTCGTTGAAGAAGAAGACGCCCATCGTTCCTTTATTGGAAAGATGGGCGAGAAAGCTGTCTGGCTCAAATATATGAATGCGTCTGAGTCTTAAGAGACGCTGGTCGGCTGTTGCTGCTGAGCTTCCGCCATACGCTGGCGATAAAGACCAACGAAATCGATCGGATCAATCAGCAGCGGCGGGAAGCCGCCGCCACGGATTGCGTTGGCGATGATTTCACGTGCGAAGGGGAAGAGCAGTCGCGGACATTCGATCATCAGGATCGGATGCATTTCCTGCTCAGGCACATTCACAATGCGGAAGACGCCGGCGTAATTCAGATCGAATTTGAACAAAGTGTTTGTGCCTTCAACGGCCGAACCTTCAAGCAAGAGTTCAACTTCGAAGTCTGATTCAGCCAATTGGCGCAGATTGATATTCACCTGAATGGAGATTTCAGGCGCGCCCTGCTGCTGCCCGAGTGAGCGCGGAGCATTCGGATTTTCGAAGGACAGGTCCTTCGTATATTGGGCGATGACATTCAGCTGCGGTGCGGCTTCAGTGGCGGCACCGTTTCCATTGGCTTCAGTCATAAATCACCCTCCGTAAATGATAGAATGGGGCGGGTATCACGCTCCTCCCCGCTGCACAAGTCAGACCGGTGGCTGGCTTGCCCCGGTGTTTTTTGGCAAAGCCATGGGGCCGCTGGATTTTTCATCTGTTTGTCGCCATTCGGTCGCATCAAGATCAACAAAATCTGGCCGCTGCGGAGCATATTTTCGGCTGACGGTTGCCGAAAAAATTTGTCCGAACAAAGGGATGGCAAGTACGAGACCGATCAGGTCTGAGAGGAAGCCAGGCAAGATCAGCAATACGGCCGCCAAAATTCGAGCCGGACCCAGCAGAATGACGGTCAGACCGCCCTGCGGTTGGGCATTGAGTTGCTGGAGCGTGTCGCGGCTCGCCTTGCCAAGCAGCAAGAAGCCGCAGGCGGTGGTTACAAAGCCCAAAAGCAGGGTGAGGCCGAGGCCAATTGTGGCGACCAGCAGAAAAAAGACAGCCAGCTCAGCTGCTAGCCAAGCAAGGACAATCCATTTGAGGATCAAACCCACTCTCACGATCACGTCCCCGTCAGCAAAGCCATCTTCAAGGGTGGCAAAATGCACACCTGCGACTATTTGATATATAAGAAAGCTCCGCGCCCGCTCAAAGGCGCTTCTGCATTTGGATGTCATTTTATGGATGCGACCACTCTGATTTTCGGGCTCTTGGCAGTTTTCGTGGTCTGGAAGCTCCGTTCCGTTTTGGGAACGCGCACCGGCCATGAACAACCACCGGTCGATATGTTCCGGCGCCGCGCGGGCGAGCCCGCCAATGACGAGGGGTCAAATCCTTCTCCGCAGGCAGCCTCTGCGGGCGCAGCTACTCTTGAGCCGAGCGCGGAAGACCGCCGAGCCATTTGGTTGCGGCTTCCTGGTGTCGAACAAAATGTTCTGCCTAGCCTGGAAGACATTGCCGCGGCTGACAAGAGTTTCGATCCGAAAGAATTCATCGACGGCGCGAAGGCTGCCTATGAAATGATCATCATGTCTTTTGCCGCAGGAAATCGCACGGCTTTGCGCGATCTTCTTGCCAAGGATGTCTATGAAAGTTTTGTCGCCGCCATTGCAGATCGTGAATCGCGGGGCGATACAGTCGACACAACGTTCGTGTCTATCGATCGGGCGATCATTGATGTTGCGCAATTGCGTGATAGATCGGCACAAGTGACCATGCGCTTCCAATCGAAACTGATTACAGCGACGCGCAGCAGCGATGGACGCATTGTCGATGGCAATCCTGATAAGGTTGTAGATATGATCGATGTGTGGACTTTTGCGCGTGAAACATCTTCGCGTGATCCAAACTGGCGTCTAGTTGCGACAGAAGTCGGCGCCTGATTTCGATGGCCGAAAGTGGTTTTCTTGGCGCTCATTTAAAGCGCCTCACTTTCGGCGATCTCGACAGTTTTGCAAAAGATGATTTGCAAGAGGCATGGCCCGCCTTTTTACTGTCTTGCGAAGCCATACTGAGTGAAACACCCCATCAGAGATTGGGGGTCTCTTATTCAGAATCTCAAAAAGACATTGCAAAAAAAGCTCTGAAAATTGGGCTTAATTGGACATCCGAAGACATCAGATTTTTTCTTGAAGAAAACTTCATCCCGTTTTTGATTGTGCCTGAAGAAATCAAGGATGAGGCTCATCCAGCTTTCTTCACGGCTTATTATCGTCCAGAAGTAGCCGCCTCTCCTGTTGCAACATCAGATTTTTCGGAGCCATTATTTGCGCGACCGGTTGATCTTGTGACATTACAGCCAGGCGAAGATCCGCCCGCGCTCGCTGGGCTTGCAGCTGCCCTACGTCAAGATGATGGCACTCTTACGCCCTATCTCACACGCGGCGAAATTGATTCTGGAAAGCTTGGCGCTTTGGCCGTCCCACTCGCCTATGTGGCGGATGCGATTGAAGCCTTTATGATTCACGTGCAGGGCTCAGCGCGCCTGCGTTTTCCTGATGGAAGCT